>Ga0126342_10001887_pt1 | contig 31154 bp, 26 predicted proteins | sample Cyp1metagenome_FD_92528 | JGI IMG/M metagenome (GOLD analysis project Ga0126342, IMG submission 92528) | Coral microbial communities from Lord Howe Island, Old Settlement Bay, Australia - Cyphastrea 1 metagenome | ecosystem: Host-associated > Invertebrates > Cnidaria > Coral ...
CGGCCAACAGCCTCCGGGCTTACCGAGTAAACACTAAGAAAATTAACACCCTCCCGTGTTCCATATTTGATTTTTAATCTTTTGGTCAGGCTGCGCACCTTCATTGGCGCTAGAGAAAAAAAATCAGTGAAATATACCTATACCTGTTGATAATCATCAACTCCTCAATGGCCATTTCAGGAACCTAATATGGAGGTACCTACCATATATAAGGCCTAAAATTCAGGCCTATGTAAGGGAATATCCCCACAAAATATGGCCAAGAATATGGTACAGTATCTCCATTAAAATGGATCCTGAAGATCTCCCATTGAAATCCCTATTGATCCATATCAGTCCACCCGCTTTCTTCTAGGTCACTTCTTTATTTTGTGCAAAAAGATTTGACGCTGGGTCACTTCGCCGCCTAGGAGGCGATCTTCAATGCCATGGACAAAACACAAGATGGCATGATTACAGAGGTCAGGGTCAGGGTTTGTCAGGTTCATCCCGCGAACCCTGCGAAGGTCATGATATGCCATGGTGAAAAGCTGGCTTCATAGTGGTGGTTTGTTTGGTGAATGTTAGGGGTTAATCATGAATATTGCCTGGTGAATGATGGTTAATCATGGTTCACCATTTTTTTAATGATGGGTATAATTCGCTATGGTCATAATATGAAATAACCACGATAAATTGGGATACATCGGCACTTGTTTGTGGAACTGCCATGGATCGCAACTGCTTCAGTAAACGTGGTGATGGTAAATCCCAGATTCGTGGGTTCTGCCATGTATAAGTGGGTTATTGCCCCCCTTACTATAACCAGTTACGATTCCTGGGGATGCATGGCTATAATCGGGTGACTTTTATGGCGAAAATTCCAGAATTTATGGAGGGCATCTAAGATTGGCTGCTGGATTGGGTCCTGGGAAGACAATCATGACAATGGATAATCCCGGAGTTTGTAGATGATTGAGAGCTGTTTCAAAAACTAAGAATTTTCCAGCCAAGTTTCATGGGTGATTTTCCCATTTTGCCCAGTATTCAACCCAGTGTGACTTTAATCCCTTGTTCTTTGCTGGCGAATCTTCCTTTTTGGTCGTTCAGACTAAACTCCCGGCAGTTGAGCCTCGCACGGACCGCATAATGAAGTTGGAACAAATTGCGGAGCTTCTATCATGTTATATGTGCATACTCATGGTGGTTACATATTTTGTCACCTTTTTTTTTTTGTACCCATATTGCGATAGCCATCAAGTCACCCCTCGGTACAGGAACGCCTCTCCGAGATGCTATCGAACCCAGTGGTGCTGACCTATTTCCAAACCTTGGACATTGACGTCCACGTGCCCCGGTAACCAATTGGGGAAACTGCTGGGAGGCACGAATCAATGGGTACCTCACAACGGCTGATCAAGTACCATAAAAACCATAAATGATTGCATATACAGGAGCCAAAGCATTCCAAAATGGGCTGACGAAACTGACATCAGGTCTGGAAGCATTGCCATTTGCCAAGACAATGGTTCTTTGATTGCTGGGCACGTTGGAATAAGCAAGATAACTTGTTTGTTTCCAAAAACATGCTTGCAGTATTTGTTGGATTTGTTCCAGGTGTGAATTCCCACGCAAAAACGCTGTTTCACGAGGCATTCAAGAAGATTTTTTGGCTGGGAACAACCCCGGAAGGATGCCCAGACAGCTTTATATACTTGTTGGAAGGCTATTACCCTCTGGTAAACATACAAAAAACTATGGAAAATCACAATTTTTAATGGGAAAACTCACTATAAATGGCCATTTTCAATAGCTTTTTGCATGTTTACCAGAGGGTATTTGTTTGCCCAGGTGATCTTTTTCTTTGCGAGGATTCGATCAGAGACAAGATATGTAGAGGAATGTTGCAACACCAAAACGGGACATGACAAGTTTAATTCTCGTTGGAGTGTGGGCAGTTGCTGGCCAAGGCAGTGGTCAAAGACGGCTGCGTTTTTTGTTGTTAAATTCATATCATTGCTGTTTTCAGCCCCGCCGATTAGCCTTCACGGAAAAGTCATGGAAATTTATGGCCTATTGGGCGTCAAAAACTTGGACGCAAGGGATAAACAGATAAACCCACAGTGAGGAGGGGGGCGCAGACCAGGGAAGGCCCGAACCCCTCCGCATTAGCGGCCATGTAGGGTGAGACTACTTTCCTCCCTCTTCGCTGCGCGCGCTTGGTTCAGGAGAGCGCGGCCTTGTTCCACTTGATGGACAATGGTGACGGAGAGGCGGGGCGCCAGATGCAGCTGGTGGAGGGCCAGGTCCTTTGGGCCATGTCCTTTTCCCATTTTTCCCCCCGTGAAAGGTGACGTTGGAAGAGTTTGTTGGGGGGATCATGAGAGCCTTGGCCTGTTTGGAAAGGGTTTGGAAAGTCGGGAGTTGGATGCTGGGACCCTTGGCATCCTTAGGAAAGTCCTTCAGCCCTTGACCAATGCCTGTGCTGGAATGGGCGAAAGCAATTGACATGTGAAACCTACCTTTCATACATCTTTGATGTTTTTTTCTGCATTTTTCTGCTGGATTGCCGTTTGAATCCGTTTGATTCGTGCTGGGATTCATCGTAGTCCCCATAGTCCCCACACCGATAGAACCATCATATTGATATCTATTTTACTAGGATTTTCCTTTTCTATCTTCTTGGGGCTTGTTCCTGCCGGGCTCCACGCTATTTGGCTTCCGAAAAGGATGTGGCCAGAGCATGGAATTCACCTCGTGCATCAGCACCGTGATTCGCCGTTTCCAAACTGTTCCACATTCAAATTCTTAAGATCCGCACACACACACACATGTCATAAATACATGTGTACTAATGACTTAGTAATATAATGTAATATATATATATGATTATATATGCACATGCTTACATTTGTACAAATTGACGTAGTTGCAACTATGAGGCCAACTGTGAAACTAAATAACCACATAGTTAAAGAGAACAAACTGTATAAAATGAACATCAATATCAATATCAATATGTGTATATATATATATATATCAATACACATATTTCACATAGATGTCAAAATAGTAATATCCACAGTGCATCTACTTTTTATTGACCCCAAATTCATGGTAGGCACATCCAACGAAAGACGCATCCGAGGATGCAAGGGCCAAGCACGGGCCATTGATCAAGTGGCCATGCGGGCAGACTTGAAGGCCCAGCATCCCCTGAGGGACGGGATTCGTGATGGATCTGCAGCTGAAAAAAAACACTAAAATATGGGATTTATGGACTAGTTTATAGAGCCATTAATGATTGGAGTGATTTTTTTCCAGAAAGCCCAGTGATGTTTGGTTTATAGTGTTTATAAAGTCATTATCAATGGATTTAAGGGAGCATTTACTGTTTTAAGTCCCATGATCTTAATGGGAAAATCGATGGTTTCCGGTTAATATTTTCCCGTGACAGCCAATCCATTGAAATATGGGATTTTTAGCAAGAGAAAAACCGTGGTATCAAAGGAGGCAATCTGAAAAACAAGTCGTGCACCTCGAATTTCTGGATAAGTTATGAAGAACGAAGCAGACCTATGTATATCATTTTTTAATATCAATAAACAACGTGGGATTATAACTATCATAACTATCAAACTTTTTGGATAAATGATGATAAATATGAATATTTGAGCAGTGGCTGCGCCCTGTTGAATGATGATAGGATGATAGGGGTTTCAATAGTAATTCATGTAATTCAGGGGGTTATACATTTAAAAAACGGAGGTTTCTGGAATCTATGTTAAGCCAATTCTCAGTGGATTGTTTCAAAGGAAATCTACAGGATAAATAGCCTCAACATGTCCTATCAATGCTGGGAAATCTACTGATCCGGAAAAATCTGAGGTCCATGGACTGTTACAACCAAGCGGGTGGGCTAAAATTGCACTGAGATCGCTATTCATTTTCGGGGCCCATTTGTTGGAGGATTTTCCTATTACCCTCCGGTAATTTAACAGTTTGCGAACTGGAAAATGGCAATTTATGGTTGGTTTACCGATTAATCATGGTGATTTTCCATAGTTTTTTGTGTGTTTACCAGTGGGTAGGAGGTAGATTTCTATGAATGCAAAATCTCCAAGAACTGAAGAGACGGTGGAAAAGCCGTGGCCACCGCTCAGACCCTGGACACGAAAATCTCCAAAATCAGCAGGCAGGATGGGAGAGGATCTCCTTTCAGGCTTGAGCGGAGTGGTACCCTGGGCAAATCAAACATGGCGTGCTGGAAAATCCACCAATTAATCCCACATACTGTATATATATATATATAAAATTACATATAATCCCATATTTCGATATAACTTTCATATTGTGTTCCCATTTGGTCACAATCCATGTAATCCCGTATTGCTTTCGTATATATCCTCATAATCTCATTTAACTTTCATATTTAATCAGCCGTAGTAACCCACAAAAAGATAGTTTTTAGTATTTCCAGGATGGCTGCTATCGATGATGTTTCCGCCGTAATGTTCCAGGTTTCCAACTTTTCGGCTATCTATCTCATATATATGTACACATACGTACATGAATCCCACCCATATTTCAGCATATTTCCATATAACTTTCATAGATATCCGTATAATCTCGTATGAACTATTTAATATTATATATATAATATAGCCATATATATATAATATACATATGTGCGTATATTTCCGCTGATTCCCATGAATCCAAGATGCTCCAGACCTTCCTGCTCCACCAAGGGCCCTGAGACACGCCGGCATCGTACCGAAAACGCCCATGGCCAAAGGCGGCGGTAAGATGAGTCCTGGGGGAAGCAGAAAATAGGGAGCATCCCCCAAAGAACACTGGGATTTTCATGGCATTATTAAGTTTACCCACTGGTTATTTAACATAGAAAATCCATGAAAATCCCAGTGGTCATTAAATAGAAATTGAATGGAATCTAATGGTGATTTAATGGGATTTACCCTCTGGTTATGACTAACAGTTAGCCATGGTATAGATGGCCCATAGAAATAGATGACTTACCTAGCTATAAAATGGTGATTTTCCATGGCTATGTTAAATAACCAGAGGGTATATACGTATGTTTATATTGCCTCTACAGTATAAATAGTGTAAAATATCATTGTATAGCAGGTAATGTGGGTAAAATAATGTCATAAATAAACCACCCATGACTGGGAATGGTTGAAAAACCACCTATTCATGGTGATTTGGGGGATGGTTGGGGTCTAATCAGTAGCCATTTCAGGAACCGAGTTATTGGAGGTAGCTACAGAAACTATCTATTGTATCTTTAACCATAGCTAATGATTTGGGATATCAGATTACGCCCCATTGGATTATGGTTATTGTGGTTTTAATGCGAAAGTATGGATGATACCCTTTGCTAATTTGACCGTTTGCTATGGTATAGATGGTCCATGTATATAGTTCGATGATTTACCTATTCAAAATGGTGAGAGAATTGCCAGAGGGTATCTTGGAGATCCCTCTGCAATGCTCAGATGATATGCTCAGGGATTTTTTCTTTCACGAACCCTGGGTTATGACCACTCTTGCTGATCCGACTACCCAACATCCAGCATCTTTAGATGATTTGTGTGCCACAAATGGAAACAACGGCCATCCATTTTCCATCTTTCCCGGGCTATTCACCTCAGCGTTTGCTGAGCGTTTGCGCGAGGCAGACGCAAAGAGACCAAAGAGACGGTTTTGGACACCTGAGCCCTGAACCTAGCAAATTTTGCTAGGCACTGTTTGGAATTGTTTGGGTGATCATGAAAATCTTCCCTCTGAACTTGGAAAATCTGAAGAAATCTGAAGATTTGGAACCAGTGAATCGACTCTGGCTTTTGACTGTGAATCATTTGATCATGGAAACTGTTTTGGGAAAATCAGGGGTTAACGCCGGAAACCAGAGCTGTTTCTGGCGTGACCTGACAAAGCCGCCATAAGTTCGTCTCCATTTCAGTTGGATGAAATTTCCGGTTCCGGTAATCACACCTGGCAGAGAATGAATGGCTGATGTTTTTTCTATTCAAACCTCTGTTTTGGTGGATGTTCAATTGTCACTTCTGGCATTACGGGAGGGTATCGTTTTTCGCTCAATCTGACGTATCCCAAATTTTCCGGTACGCGAAACCATCTTTTAACGATGGGATTTTGGTGTATCGTTTTCAAGGCGTTTGGCCTTTCTAAATCATCTGGCGTCATTGGGCCTAATCTTCTGGTGCTTCTAATTGGGTGTTTCCCATAAGAAATCCCAATAGAAGCCAGTTAGAAAGATTTTTTCCAAATAAATGGGACCATTGTTTCATTGGCCTATTGGTTAAATTCCTGGTTGGTGGTTTGGAACATTTTTTATTTTCCCATGTATTGGGAATGTCATCATCCCAACTGACGAACTCATATTTTTCAGAGGGGTAGGTGAACCACCAACCAGAATAAATTGCCATAAAATAAGATAAAGTTCCATTTATAGAATGTATAATCCCATAAAAATAACCAGTTATAACTTATAACGTATAACTGTGATTTATGGCCTATTGGTAAATTCGGTTTAAACACCTCATAAAAAGCCAGAATTTACCACTTCATACCAGGGAGGTCACCTTGCTGTATGAAAAAAAGCCCTGATAAGCTGCACCACGTGCTGGATAGGTAAGGAGGATTATATAGATGGTGATCGATCTAAAGGTCCTTGTAACCATATATAATATAATTCACAGTATATAATATCTATAGATACAGTATAAAATTATTTATATATACCATATATATATATAATGTAGAGCATATATACAGTTAAACGGCAGAAAATAGGGGATTTGGTCGGTGAGAATGGAGACAAGACTTGACTGAAGAGGTCAGGGTCAATGGTTAGGATCTATGGGGTACCATCATGTACCATCAGTTTTGGTGATTCTTGAACGACATGCCGTAATAAGCCAATTGGGAGTTATGCACACAAAGGGAAAGGAGGAGTCTGAGTAGGAGATCATATGATATTTAAGTATATTTAAGTATCAAAGACCAAAAAGCATACTTTTTATGGTCCGTGTCAAGGGTAGTTTGTTTTTGAACCACTGGTGACTGTTCCATGTTAAACAACAAGAACACACCAAAACACCCGAGAATTACTTTTTTTTGTTAACATGGAACCTTCCGGGTATTGTAAGGGGAAAATGCAATCCCACAAAATCCAAATGTTGCAAAAGGTGTCTCCCATACACTAACCTGGACCGAATGTAGGTTTGGAAGGAAATTCATGTGCACAAAATTGGGCACAATCATATTTTTTTTTTGGGTGGTCATTTTCGAAGTGAAAATTGGTCCCAAATCGTTAACATGGAAGGTGTAATTATAAAAAAAGTAAACATTAAAAAAAATCATCAGAATTTCATGGTTTTGGGTTCCATGATAAATTGTGAAAAAAAACGGGCTTTTAACAATGTTATTCTCAAGGAGTGTAATTCATGTTACGAGGCAAATAACCGCTAAGATCGGCACACTTGATTCTACAATCCTGCGCTAACACTTATCTCAAAATTTTGACACACGGGATTTGGTGTTTTCCATTTTTGCCCCAGATCATACAAGCCCCAAAAAATATTCAGCAGTACTAGGCCATATTTAAGCACGCACTACTAGGAAATTCCAATAAATCTAAGAGATAACCAGGAAACCCCACAGGTTTACCATGGGTCCAGTTCGGAGTGGGATGATCCTCCAACTGCAACACAACCTGGCCACTTTTGGCCCAGTGCGGAAAACTGCGCACTCGCAGCCGTAATGTCCAGCCATGTCAAAGCAGAGAAGGACTGATCCGTTGAGTGATCGCGGCAAAGTACAGCTGTGACACTTGAATTGGGGAACCTCAAGATTGCTACATGAAGTGAGTCCACGCGGATATTACTGTATATGTGCTGCAATATGAATATACAATCTGTATATATATGTATATATATATGTACACACACACATATATATATTCATACTGCTGTATATGCTTTTGGCCTGCGAAACAAAAAAATGCACACATCTTTTAAGCGACGGTATCAGACTCGGAGTCCAAAAAACGATCTGCGTGGAATTGATTTTGTACTGAGAGATGACCTTGAAAAAGTGCATACCCTCTGGTAATGACTAACAGTTAGCTATTGAAAATGGCCATTAATAGTGGATTTACCCATTGAAAATGGTGATTTTCCATAGCTATGTTAGTTTACCAGAGGGTAATGTGTTGGTGAAATTCCAGCTTTTGTTGAGCTTCTGAAAAGTCAATTGGTCAAGCAACGGTATTTGTTGGCTTTTAATAGACTGTGTTGCTTGTTTTGCTGGTTCAGTTTTGGTGATTGAAATTTCAAATGCTGGTTGTTTTGTTTTCTCGTTGGTTATCAAGCAATTCTTTTTGGTTGACCAAATTTTGAAAAATTACCAAAACGGCTGGACACTTCCCCAAATAATGGTTGATTGGTTGGTTGGTTGGTTGGTCACCAATCTTAGTAGGAAAATAATATACTTTTTTTAGGGTGCTTGTCCATGCCTATGTAACAAATCACCAGAGGGTAATTCATTAAAAATCCCCAAAAAACGCAAGTTTCTTGGTTGATGCCCATGAAATCCCATTAAGGAACCAATTCTTGTTGGTCATTCTTGACATTTTGCTTGGTTGAGTTTTTTGGTAAAATCGGAGCGGTGACATGAACTTGGCCCTCCCCAGCCAAGTTCGAAGCGAACTATTGAGGTTTAGCAATGAATGTCCTCAAAAATTGAGAAAAAAGTCATCAAATGTCATCAAAATGTCATGTAAATGAGGAATTTTCCAAGAACTGGCCCAAGTTTTCATGACGTGGATCACAACTTGATGCCTCCCAGGGGTTGAAATTTGATGAAGTTTGAGGGTCACCATTCAGCATCCCCAAGCTGTCATTCTGGGAACGAGCTGGTACTGTATCAGTTTTGATGGTTAAATTGATTGCAACCGCGTTTCATGACAGTCCTTGATCTGCGGGGCGTTATTCTTCTCCATCTATCCAGGGGCAGCGTCCGAGATGCGAACGTCAAACGTCGTGTCAGCAACGGAATGCCTCAGCGCTTTTGGGCGCCAGACCTGTGGGAAGACGAAAGTGAACCAGTGGAAGCTATTGAATAATTCAGAACATTTTGATACATTTTGAATCTTCCAGCCTAGATACATCTAGATATATTGATTAACTCCTGGTTGAAAACACACATATAATTATTAATTACAACAATTACACGCACGCACACTGTTGCCAAGGATGTGAATTCTTGTGACACGTGGATTTTCCCCAAACTATTTTTCAGTTGCCAGGAAACATGATAAACATAGGGATTTTCACCTGCATCCTAAGGAGAACATTGATTTTCTGCCATATGGATGACCAGTGACCATTTTCTATCGTGCCCCATGGGAAATCAGTGTTTTTTGAGGGATATCCAATTATTTTCGCTGTCAGGCTAGCCTTCTAGAATGAGAAAACTACGATAAAACTGGCTTGTGGGCTTTAAATGGTTTTAATAGTTAATAGTGTGTGCCTTTTGCGTTTTTCGGCCCTGCTTGCTTTTGGATCGTATGCTGAAACCACCTCACTTGATCACTTGATGACCATATAGAAATAAACGAGCAAATAAATAACTTACATATTTTTTTCCTCCTCTCTCTCTCTCTCTTTCTTTCTCTCGCTATATATATATAGAGATAGATATATATATAGAGATATCTACCACAGAACAATTTGGGGGTCTTGAATGTGACGTGCTTTTTCAACTTGGATAATGTGCGAATTGGATTGATATTTTTTCAAGGCGAATTGGAAGACCTTTCGTGACCTGTCTGGTCGCTTGAGATCGAAATAATATCGTCCGATTATAACTATAACCATCAATAGCTGTCAACAGAAAGGTCGCCCAGTCAAAAGACTTGATGTAGTTCTTACAGCAACTATTATTCTAGTAGGATGTTTACTTTTCTATTTTTTTTTGCATCGCTGTTATTTTGTAGGAGGTGTCAGATGTCTACAAGTTTTTATAAAAGTCCCATTGCCTAGGATTCGACTAGACATCTCGACGTCCAAAAGAGGTATCTAAGATTGCCTCCAGGAATCTAAGCAACACTTTGTACACTGATCCAGTCTACACTTACTGGGTCTTTCTTATCCCTTGTCAAGGTACTTTCATGGACATAGATATGGTAAGCAACATTTTTTGATACCTTCTTGTAGTTAAACATAGCTATGGAAAATCACAATGTTTAATAGGTAAGTCATCAGAAAATATTGGCACATTCCATAAAAAGAAGCCAACATTTTTCTGCATCCTCTAACTCGCAGACTTGGATAATGGGAAAAAATACAGGAACCCCCTATATTACCATCTGGTTATTTAACGTAGCTATGGGAAATCACCATTTTTAATAGGTAAATCCTCATAAATCCTCTATAAATGGGACATTTTCCATAGCTACGTTCAACAACCAAAGGGTATATTAAAATTTGATGGTAAAAACCATGGTTTCCGGTGAACCAATCCATTGACGAACACCCTGGTGCTGTCGCGTAGCCGACGAGTATGGTGGCCCTGCAGCGCTTCGCGATTTTTTCACATGGCAATTTACGATAAAAACCATGGAGATATAGTGGATAAGATGCAGGATCGAATACCCTCTGGTAATTTAACATAACTATGGAAAATCACCATTTTTAATGGGAAAATCCACTATAAATGGCCATTTTCAATAGCTATGTTAAATTACCAGAGGGTATGGAATAAGATGTGGTAGAATATGAGTTAAAAACATGGCATTATATATGTTTATATATGTTTATATGGATATGATGTCATCATGAAACTAACTCGGGATGATATATGAAGGGCATTCAACTGACGTTTTTTAATGGTTATGAAACCCACAAAAACGATGCTGGGGATGCGCACGGTTTTGGAGGTATTCAGCAGCCATCAATAAAGACACCCTCTGGTAAACATACAAAAAGCTATTGAACATTGCCATTTATAGTGAGTTTTGCCAGCTACAAAATGGTGATTTTCCATAGTTATGTTAGTTTACCAGAGGGTACAGTGGATTACAGTGGTATATAATGGAATATATGGAATACTTGGGTGCAATTGGGGTTATTAATTGGTATAACCCTGGTAACAAGCTCCATAAGGCGAGATATAACGCATGCCTATAACTATGGTTATATATCCACTTGTGACTGGACCTGCACCCCCCAAGTGCAATGTGAGATAGTATGGGGTATAATATGGTATATAGGCTGGGAACATCTAATGAACTTGATGTGAAAGGGGTGTTATTCATTTCCCAGGTTTTGAATTTCCACTCTTTGAGGAACCTATAGGGGAATAGTGTTATTCTTGAGGAGTTCCTTAGCCAGATATGTGGATGTGTCTGGAACAAGGGTACGGGGTAAGCTCTGTGGATGGACAGTTCTTACAGCTTTATGTTTGCAATGCATATATATATATATATATGCATACCAATAGATATTATATTATTGACGCCATAGATATAAACATACATAGATTTGATTATATATGTATATTTCTTTTATGCACATATGTATATATATATTCATATATATATATGTATTTGCATATACACGTCAACAATTTCAATGTATATATGATGAAACACACACACACACATATATATTTGCATTCCAACCAGCCTTCAAAAAAAAACACACGTGTTTATTTCCGGACATGGTGTGGTTTTTAGCTGGGAATCCCACCTTTTAAACGGATGATATCGGATCATTACTAAAAGGTGCCTGTTTTGTGTTCCCAGTGTGGTTTTGGATGCTCCAGAAGTGGTTTATTGTTACCCTCTTGTAAACAAACATAGCTATTGAACATGGCCATAGAAGTAGTGGATTTTCCGATTAAACATGGTGATTTTCTATAGTTATTTGTATGTTTAACAGAGGGTAGGTACCTTGGCCCATTTCTTTTCCCACATGACATGATATGACCAACCGTGCCCCTGAAATCTCCTGAAAAATGCAGGATTTGAGCCTTAAAGGGATGAACGACCATGACTTAGTACTGAAAGTACTGAAATCATCCATAACTTTATTATATGAAATTTATTTATAAATTACCCATCTTATAAGTACTGGTCTATATAATGACTTTGGGATATCAATTTTTAAAGACCCATAAATGATGTTTTTATGTTTTTGACCCCACATATGAACCTTCAATACTCCAACATTCGGAGCGGGAATGCATCCTGTAGGGCACCACTAGCAAGACGGAGAGTGGGGGGGTCCGGTGCAGCCTGTTAGGAACACCTGGCGATGGCGTGATGCCAACAGTTAGGCACTTGTCAGTGATTTTGTTACTGTAAATGCACATATATTGTGGTAAAGCCAATAGGAAAGCATCCCTTTTTTATCACCAAAAATGGTAACTATCTCCAAATTAGGTAGGTTTATGGCATGATTCCAAACCACCGGGCTCCAGAGCACCAGGTGTTTTATCACTCAATTATCGGTTGAAACAATGGTAAAACCGGCTCAAGTTTCATAGATAAAATAGAAAAACATCTTCAACAAAGGGCCAAATGGATCCAAATGGCAGATTCTTACACGAACAGACCCGCAATCCACCAGTGTTGCTGATTTTTTAAGTATCAGAGGTGCGGAGAGAACAGTTGCATGATTATAATGTTACCCTCTGGTAATGACTAACATAGCTGTTGAAAATAGTCATAGAAATAGTTGATTTACCTCGTAAAAATTGGTGATTTTCCATCGTTTTTTTGTATGTTGACCAGAGGCTACCCCATCGAATCCCATTTTTTTCACTGCAGCACTTTGTGGTGGGTGGCAGTTCTGATAGCGAAAAAAAACATGGAGATTCAACTCACCAAATGAGGTGACCCAATAACTGTCACATAACTATGGAAAGATCCACCCATGCTTCATTTCGCTGGGTAAATCCACGAAATTTCAAAAAGGCAATTTTCCATGTCGCAAACTGTTAGTAAGTTTACCAGAGGGTATAAATCCCAAATCTCGTGCTTGTTGGTGATGAAGATTCCCCCTTTTTCTAAGCCCAAACACGGAGAAATGCACCACCCCTCGCGCCGCTCGGGATGTTGCAATATGTTGCACCATGCACGTCCCACCTGGCTTTGCGTCTCACCTCTGCGCTCTGCGCAACGCAACCGTTGGTTTGATCGTGTTTGATCCAATTCTGGGTCCCACGAATGGGTGTGCAGTTGGGATGATTTTTGATGGGTAATTACGGTGTTAGAACATGTTATACCCCCTACTCCCTGGCAAAATAACATGGAAAAAAATAACAAACTATTTTTTGTCCATGTAACATGTTATTTTGCAAGGGTGTATCTGTAGGGATATGACCCCTAGAATTTTTATATGTCGATGTTCTGCACCGCGAATTTTCAGTGGAACTGCACCCTTGAGCACGTGAAACTCCGACGGAGAAGAGAACGATTCTGATGAAAATGTCCACTTCTATGGCTCGGACGGGTGTGTTCTAAAGCGGAAGCAACAAGACTGGACTGATGCCTTTTTTAAAGATCAGGTGATAGTGGGAAACGCCAATAAGTGGATGAAACGACGGGAGAGTGACCGATTTCAAATATGATTTTATGTTTGGATTGAAACATTTTATTTCTGGACAAGCCTCGTGTTTGCAGAATTGTTTAAAAAAAACTGTTCAAGATGGTGTACCCTCCGTTAAGCAATCATGGCTTGCTGGACAACTTCCCATTCACAGATTATTTTCCCATTTTGAACTAAAACCTCCGTCTATAGAGGATCTCCGATTGCCACATTTGATTGTACCGGAGGGTAACTAGGCAAGGTGGACCTGCAAGAATAAGGCCGTTGATTGTTGCGTTCAATGTCTGTTGGTTGATGATTAGTTTGGGGGTTAAACTATCATTTTATATATTGGGGATTATTGCCCGCAGATTATAATAAACCACGATTTTTGACTGGCTTAAAGCAAACAAAAACAGTGATAAATCACTCTTGAAAACTGGTGGTGTATATTAACCCTGGAAGATTCTCAGTTCCAAGTGGAATCCTCCATAAGACATGCCCATTATATTATATACGGGCAATGTGTGTATATCCATGGAATATATAATATAATGACGGTATATGATGGTATATGATGGTACAATATAATGATGTATATATACCCACATATATATCATTCAATGGGTATATGATGGTATATATATATATTATCCATAAGATGTGTGTGTGTGTAATATTCCGTCATATACCCATGGTATCTCCCTTCAAATCAATGGCCATTTCAGGAACCTAAATTGGAGGTACCTACCATATATAAGGCCTAAAATTCAGGCCTATGGAAGGGAATATCCCCACAAAATATGGCCAAACATATGGTATGTTTACGTACCTCCATTTTAGGATCCTGGAATTCCCATTGATTAAATGGTTCTAAATCATCGGGGATTGCGGTTTCAGCAAGGTCGAGCATTTCCCCGAGCGCTTTGAAAAACGGGACGGCAGGTCGCTGTTTTCAACAGGGACGAGGAAAACAGGTCGCCTCTGGCCATTTAACATAGCTATTGAAAATGGATGAACATCATGGCCTATTTATAGTTGATTTACCTATTAAAGATGATGTTTGTAACCCATGAAAAATGGGATTTGGTATATATGTAATGGGATTTGACCATTAATAATGGGGGAGGGTGTGGGTTTTGACTCTCAAACATATGGGGGATAGAATTAATTGAGAAATTATGCTTGGTGGCTTAAGTCACGCTAACCTGTTTGTTTGGGATAAAAATAGCCAAAATTACGTAAGTTTATGCCTGTTTGCCAACAGGGATGTGGAAATATGTGGAAGGGGTATTCTTTGTGGCTCATTCGCAGATGATGGGGCGGGCATATGGATCTAAGAGGCTTCAATCGGCTTCAACTATCAAAACCACAATTAATAATGTACCATGACCTAAAAATACGTAAGATTCATAATAGGTTGAAGCATCAACAAAAAGTGGGATGGGGCTGGTTTGTTAATATTTAATTCATGTACATAGAATAGCTTCAACGTGCTTGAAGCAAAAAGCAGGAACGATCAGGAAACCTCAAAACACATATCAAGAGTAGCTCCGTCATGGGCTAAAGATGGCTTTAGCGGCCCATTGTCATTACAGCCTCCAAAAAAGAAATAATCTGATTGGTGGTTTGGAACATGGCTTTTATTTTTCCATATATTGGGAATAATCATCCCAACTGATGAACTCCATGATTTTTCAGAGGGGTAGGGCTCAACCACCAACCAGATATGGTTAGAATTCCATAGTGGTTCACCATAACCACCATTATGAACCATTATTAACCATTATTAACCATTATTAAGCATTATTGACATCCCATCCCATTTCAAGAACCCTCCTAACCAACAGATTCAGCACGTGCCACCAGGGAAAGGACACTGGTTATGACATTCACAGTTTGCCATGGAAAGATCCAGCATGCTATTAAGTTCGGTAAAGCATGAAAAAATAGGCCATCAACAAACCATGGCTATGTTAAATAACCAGAGCATATTCCATAATATTTCCATTCACTTCTGGGTTTCCCAGAAAAATCAGGGTGAAGATCCCCATTTTCCACATCACCGCAACGCCCATGGGGCAGGTTCCGCAGTTTGCAAGAGGGCATGGGGCCTAGCTGTGGAGGTAACAGCTGCTGGGAAGACATGGCCAGAACGATGGCTGGTGGATCATTGTAATTATATATATACATACATGTGTACCCGAAGATAGTCACATGTTTTCTTGGAGCTTATCACATGCTACATCTGTACTTCAGGGATTATCCGCTCTATGCAAAGGTTACTGCTCGCAATTTTTTGCCGCATCCAAGCGTGAAAAAGGAAGTTCCCAGAACTCTATGAGTTTTTTTCTTCAAGAATTTTGATTTCCAACTTGTGCCACTTCAATCAGGGTTGCTTCACCCGATAAAAACCTCTTTATTCACCCTCCGGTAACATGGCTTGCGCTGGAAATTTCCGCATTGAGTTTGATGATTTCCACATTCAAAATCCATAAAACGGATTTTGAGCCAGCCATGTTTGACTGTCGGAGGGTATCCCTCATTCAGAATCCCCATTGTTGATTGTCAGATCCCCGTAAGTCCCTATTAAACCCCCATTAAATCACCATCAAATCCCATTAAATCACCATTAAATCCCCTCAAATCCCCTCAAATCCCATTAAATCTCATTAATCACCATTAAATCCCATCAAATCCCATTAGATCACCATTAAATCCCATCAATTATCCCATTGCACCCCTAATTTTTGAGCCAGCCATGCTTGATTGCCAGAGGGTCTCCGACGGCAGTCTCCGAATTCTCGTCGATTTATCCCCCATGTTTTTTTCCATTCGTATCCCATGAACAGCCCCATCAGCCCCGTGATCTCCATGATTGGTCCGTCTATAGAGGATAAACATGTTCTGGTTGGTGGTTTGGGACATGGCTTTTATGACTTTCCATAGATTGGGAATAATCATCCCAACTGACGAAGTCATATTTTTCAGAGGGGTAGGTATACCACCAACCAGTGATGATTTACCTATCCAAAATGGTGATTTTCCATAGCAAACCGTTGCAGAACCAAACGGTGACTGGTTATAATATGTTATAGTACCCTCTGGTAAACTAACATAGCTATGGAAAATCACCATTTTTAATGGGAAAATCCACTATAAATGGTCATTTTCAATAGCTATGTTAGTTTACCAGAGGGTAACTTCCAAAAAAATCCAAAAAGAGTTCAACATGCTTGAATTCATAGATGCAAATCACGGTAAAGACAAATATATTCAATGGGAGATCTCCAGGATCCTAAATTGGAGGTACGTTAGTACCATATTTTTGGCCATATTTTGTGGTTATATTCCCTTACATAGGCCTGAATTTTAGGCCTTACATATGGTAGGTACCTCCATTTTAGGATCCTGAAATGGCCATTGATATATATATATATAATTTCACTTAAGCTTCAATCATCAGCCAGATAACTAAATCGATGCTTATTCGCAACCAGAATTCTTTTTCATAAGCCAATCATAAGCCAATAATCAGCCAATACTAAGCTAATAATAAGCCAATAACAATGGGTGGTTCATGTGAATTGATGGTTAGCCGCTTCGCCCAAAATCCCAGGCCTGGAGTGGCGCTTGGAGCGTGAGATGTCGCCTTTGGATCTCTTGGGCTCCATTCTGCAGGATGTCACAGGGATTGCCCGTTGAATTGTGATCCCCGATATGGTGAGTATGTAATCCCCCAGACGTCATGAAGCGTGGTTTTGAACACTGCTCTGACGTGATTTAGGGTCTGGATTGAGTGAAGATATGTGAAGATTGAGCACCAAAGTAGTACCCTCTGGTAATTTAACATAGCTATTGAAAATGGCCATTTATAGTTGATTTTCCCATTAAAAATTGTAATTTCCAATAGCTATGTTAGTTTACCAGAGGGTAGCTCTCCACGTAGCTCTCCACGAGTGGATGGTGGCATTGCCTCTGGTAGGAAGCCAGGGCCCAAAGGCCCATGGAAGCCGATGATTTACCTATGAAAAATGGTGAGTTTCCATGGTCGCTTAGTCTGTTAGTCAGTACCAGAGGGCCTCCTCATGTTCGTAGATGTTTCTTGGTTCTATCAGATTCTATCAGTTCTATGTCGTTATATCCCAATATGTCAACAAAATTCAACATATATATCCCTTTCGTCACCAGATGGCACTATTAATTACCCTCGGGTAATTTGACAAAACTATTGAACATTACCATAGAAATAGTTGATTTACCTATTTGACATGACATAGTGATTTTTCATAGCAAACTGTTAGTTTAGCAGAGGGTAGAAGTTACCATCAGCTTCTGCTTATGACCCCCAGAAGGAGGCTCTTGTTCGTCTTTCCCAATGGAGCTGCCGGGCATTGGGAATTGTTAAAATTTTGGATGTCCAACAAAAATCACAGATCCTATCATATTTGCATCATATTTTTCCATATTTCTCCGTATTTTATCCCCAAGAAGATTCGTGTGCATCCTCATAGACCGTCCTCAGGAAGATGTGTGCATCATGCATGAACGCCTGATCGAAGGAGGCTGGGGTACCCTGACTGGGTCGGACTGCTTCAGTTGCTTGGTCCGACAGTTGGTCAAGCTGGTTATGACATTTAAATCATTGAACCCTCTGCTCCACCAACAGTTTGCGAACTGGAAAATCACCCATGTTATATAATAGGTAAATTCGCCATACATGGGCCATTTTCAATAGCAAACTGTTAGTGTACCCGAGGGTTTTGTTAGCAGGATTGATTTAATCCACGAAGAAGTGAGATCATAACCTTCTCGAGATGGTAAACTTTGGAATTAACCATATCGACCCGTTTTTTTCGGGAAGGACCCCTACTTAGCTAAGTAGGTTTGAAAGTAGGTTAAACAGGGGATTATGGTGCTGATATATCGAACGAACTAAATAGCGGAGGCGAAATAAAGCAACAAAATCCGAGAAACATAACTAGGGGATACTAGGGGGGGGGCCTTCCTGCGGGACTCATAAACCACTTAGGGAATATAGATATAGCATTCCCAATGATAATTTATAACTTTGGGGTTTAAACATGTTTTCCTACAGGATGGTGCCCCCAGTTATATTTGTTGGTTTAAAAGCCCCATTATTTAATAGTTCGTTGTATCTACACCATAAACCATAGAATTCAGCCACTTATATCTCAACTTAACTATCCTGGGGGCCTATAGATATAATTTCTATAGCTTTGGGGTTTAACCATAGTTTAACCATGTTTTCCTATCGATTTTTCGTTGAAAAACCGTTCTCCGAATCTGAGGTGCTGAACATCTCTTTGTGGCTGGAGTGGTGATGGACTCCTTTGATCCCGTTGCCAAGCATATGGAGGCCGGGATTTACAGGGCACCTTCATATGATTCCAATACCCTCTGGTAATTTAACATAGCTATTGAAAATGGCCATTTATAGTGAGTTTTCCCATTAAAGATGGTGAATTTCCATAGTTATGTCAGTTTACCAGAGGGTAATGCAAATGCAAATCGATGTTAGCAATAATGGTTAATAACCTAGACCCTAATAGTTAATCGATGTTAATAATCCCAATGGGCGATTTTTTTGACACATCTTACAGGATGGGGCCCCCAGTCAATAGCGTTCAGTTGCCTGAAAAAAGTGGCTGAAAAAACTAAATCGAAGCTTTACGCTTAAAATGGCAAGAACGTTTCCATGGCTATGTTGAATTCGCGGAGGGTGTATATATATATATATAATATACATAAACAATCATAAACATAGGTATAAGATATACCCAATTACATGTTATCATGTTATGTATCTGGTTGGTGGTTTGGAACATTTTTTATTTTCCCATATATTGGAATAATCATCCCAACTGACTTTCATATTTTTTAGAGGGGTAGGTCAACCACCAACCAGGTATTGTCTTCTTCTAATTTCTTATTGTCTATGTGATCTCCATGGTATTCCAATGGCTTTCAAGTGATCCAACTCGGAATTGAATCAATGGCCATTTCCGGAACCGAGTTAGTGGAGGTACCTACCATATATAAAGCCTATGTATGGGCTATATGGCTTTGTATGGTACAGTACCTCCATTTTAGGATCCTGAACATCACACTGACATAATATATTATAAATGGTGAAACCCAATCATTACATCCCCAATTTTCGATGTTTAATACCCTCGTGATCTAGTGAATGGGATAATCTGGTGCGGTAAACCCATTTACTAATCCTGGATTTGCAGTTTGTGGAGGATTTGTTTTTTCGCGATGGGAAATCCACGAAGCGACTGGCGAATCGATTAAGGGACTATTATATATATATATTTATATATTTGTGGTATATATATATATACATATTTTGGTTCCTGAAGCCAATCGAGTAAACTTCCCCAAGTTTTTGACGCTTACTAGTTACTAGCCATCTATTTCTGGTTACTATCCATCCTGACTGGGAGAGTTGAATTCACATGCCCAACTAACAGGGTGATAACTCGGAACCCGTTAAGGTTATGGCCCAACTAAAAGTTATAAATGGGATGAAATAACTCTTTTAACCAAGGTTATATATATATATAAATTAAATATAAATCACATTCCAATTTATAACTTTTTATGGCCATAACTGTAAGGTTCCTAATGAGTAGATAATGTGGTAATTAAACCCAATCAACCATCCCATTCACCAGCCATGACTGGGGGTCATGATCAGCATTATCCTAGTCATATGGGTATACCATGGTATACCAAATTTCATAAACCTCTATTGATTTAGATGGGTTGATGAACCAACGTTGCCACAACTAGGAGGCAATGAGGCAACAGAAAGTCTCCCATTTAGATCCATTACCCTCTGGTAAAGTAACATAATTCAAACTCCTCATTTTTCATAGGTAAATCATCGTAAATCTACTATTTCTATGGCCATTTTCAATAGCAAACGGTTCAATTCCCGGACATGTTTGACGCAGATTTCCCAGCCATGTTTGAGCGACGCCACCTGGGCTCAAGTGGCGCGACCTGCAAAGTGAATCCCATTCAAAATATCTGCGATATGTCGTGGGAATTAGGTGGAAATAATGGAATATTGAAATACACACATATATATATATATGCACATAATCTAGATACATTATATATATATAATATGTATTATTTATTTGTTTAATGGACATATAACATACAATGAATGGGAATATCATAACTTGGAAAGTTGGTTGAATAGGCGGCATTGATCGCCTCTGGTAATCGGGATTTCCCCGCCAGCTAACTCCAAACAAAGCTGATTTCAACACACAGACACAGATAAACACACATACATAATACATATATGTATACATAAATACACATATTTGTAATCACATATGCTTAATTACTTATATATCTATTGGTGCGTGTGTGTTTGTGAAGATGACAAACACAAAGGAGAGCCCGGCGCGCTCGACAGTGAGAAGCCAAGGTGGTGGACCGTTTCGATGTTGGGTTTTGTGTCTGATGAGGCTGGTTGACATTGATTTGTCCAGATTATTTATTGAATACAGTTATATTAATGTAATGGTTATCATGATGTGATGAAATATAACGGGATATCACCTTATTGTGGGTTTCATGAGATATATCATGATGTGATGACAAAAGGTAATTATTACCAACAGATATATCTCCTTTTTATAACGGGATCCTAAAAAGGAGATATACCCTCTGGTAAATGTTTACATAACGATGGAAAATCACCATCTTTAATAGGTAAATCATCTATTTCTATGGTCCATTTTCAATAGCTTTTTGTATGTTTACCGGAGGGTATACCTTTTTGTAATTTTCTGACAGGTTGCGGTAGCTGAGATCATCAGCTGGGTAATGGGTAATCATTAATCGAATTCCGCGGACAATATTTTCCAGTTCGCAAACTATGAGTTCACTGGAAGATCTTATATATACCCTCTGGTAAACTTTCAAAAAACTATGGAAAATCAATGAAAATCATAGGATTTACTATATAATGGAATTTTATAGTGATTCAATGGGATATTAATCGGATTTACCCTGTGGTAAATTAACAGTTTGACCCCGAAAATCAGCAATTTTTGAGTGGAAACAAAAAAAATCCAACCCCGATGACTGCCAGGGTCTATGTTAATTTACTGGAGTGTAAATATTGTGGGAAACCCAGATTCCAATGTTATTTTAGGATATGTGTTTGATTTTTTGGAGTACCTTGCGCTGATGTTATGGAGAGATGCGAAAAAAATGTGACAGTGCAGAAAAAAAATATACCATGAGCTGGCTCAGGCCCATTGCAACTAAAAAGATCCAAAACCAGGGGTGTGGGTAAAACCATGGTAAAACCTTTAAAAAATATTGGTAAAACCATGGTAAACCCTTCTGTTAACCATCTTTATCCACAAAAGAATATGGGTAAAACCATGGTAAACAACCATTGCTATTGAAAACGGCCATTTATAGTGGATTTTCCCAGCTACAACATGGTGATTTTCCAGTTCGCTATGTAAACGTTTACCAGAAGGTAAGCCTCAGTGAAGGGTAGTTGAAAGTGGTCAACCCCCCCAATAAAGGTGACCAGGGTTAAGATTCGCCCTTGTTCTTCGATGGGTTCACCTAACTGGGGTCCCTGGCTGAATCCTATTATAAAAACAGATCTGGTTGGTGGTTTGGAACCATGGAATTTTATGGTTTAATGGTGATTAATGGTGAGTAATCATGGTGATTAATGATAAATTATTTGGTTGGTGGTTTTGAACATGGCTTTTATGACTTTCCATTTATTGGGAATACTATGGAATGTCATCATCCCAACTGACTCATATTTTTCAGAGGGGTAGGTCAACCACCAACCAGAGATGTTTTGCAGTGTATCTTAGATGCCAAGAGTGTCTCCAAGATGCGCGGTGTCTTCACGACCAACCGGACTAGTGATCACCAAGAAGCGGTTTCAGGTGTTTTTAGGTCCTCAGAAACTGGGAAAGAATGAGGGAAGAAAATCCCCTACAAGGTGGTGCCCCATAGTTGGCTAAGTTGGTGAACATAACTCCAATTTCACTATGGTTTATTGTGGATATAACGAACTAGTTAATGGGGTTTACAAACCAACTTATAACTAAGGGGCACCACATTGTACAAGTGGCAAATCACCACTGAATGGGTCAAACATACCCAAGAATTCGGCTATGCTGAGGATTTGGGGGAATGAACGAACTGAACATGTCTGAGCAGAAAAAAATGCAGTTAGTTATGCTGATCAAGTTTGGTTCATGATAGATAAATGATATGCATTTAATTGTATTTACATATATGCGTTTATAAACCAACTGCTAACTAGGGTGTATGCCTACAAACATTTATTTATGCACACGAATATGTGTGTATATATCAATACACACACATGTGTATATATATATATATATATATGCATACTTATATAAACACGCATGCTAACCCTCGAACTCCCTGTTGGTTTTTACTCCTGGGGTGCAACATATGCGTTGGTGCCCACATGACGCTTCCAGGCTCAAAGGAAGGCGCCACTGTTCAAAACGCAGACACGTTGTTTCGCACATGTTTTCGGTATTCAAAATTGCATGTATATATATATATATAATATGTATATTTCATATATTTCATAGGTATGCAGAAGTAGATATGAAATGTCACGATTTATTAATTCTTTGCATAGAACATCCGGGCACCTGACCCGAACAACTCGCCGGTTTTTGTGGCGATTGTTGCGATGGCGGGCTGTCAATCGCCCAGTGATGCTCGGATTCACCGAATGCGAATGCGAATGCAGCCGGTTGTGGGTACACCTTGCATAGAATAATGTGGTTTAGGAATATGATTAGTACATGGTTAGTAATGTTGTTAGTATATGGTCTATGATTAGGAATATACTAACCACATACTAACCATGTACTAACCATAGATTATGATACACCTTGATTAGGAATATACTAACCATATACGAAGCATGTACTAATCATAGACGAACCAGCCCTTTAACTCAGGAGCTTTTCGCTGAGTATTTGAGGTTAAAATGTGCCGCGTTGCGCCACTGACATGATGGGTTTATGTATAGGGAAGGTACATGATAAATTGGGACTACAAGGTGGTGCCCCAGTTCGTTAGCTAAGTTGGTTTATAAACCCCACTAACTATAGTTATAAGTACCATAAACCATAGTTATTGGAGTTATAAACCAACTTAGCTATCTTGGGGGCCCCAGTTCGTTAGCTAAGTTGGTGAACATAACTCCAATTTCACTATGGTTTATGGTAGATATAACGAACTAGTTAATGGGGCTTATAAACCAACAAACATCACTGAGGGGCACCACATTGTATGCATAATGAACAAGAATCATCATCTGCTTGGTGGTTTGAACATAGGAAAATGGATGAACATGGTCCATTTATAGAGGATAAACATGATCTGGTTGGTGGTTTGGAATATGGCTGGATTATGACTTTCCATTTAGTTGGGAATTGGGAATGTCATCACCCCAACTGACGAAGTCATATTTTTCAGAGGGGTTGAAACCAACCACCAACCAGTCAGTACTGAACCAATTTACCAACCTTATGTGTACCAGAAGAGTTGAGCTTTTCAGGTTGGTAACTTGGTACAATGTACCCAGATGGATTGGAATCTTCCCCCCATTACTAAGCACCAGTATGTAGTGGCAATTTACGGTAGCATAGTTGTGATGATGCACAATGATGGCTATTTAACCAACAATAACTGGCTGGTGGTTTCAATATCCGTTGAATTTTCAACCGTATTTGGAATACTGATCCTCAATGACCAATATTTTTCTTTTTTCAGGGGGGTTGAAACCACCAGCCAGATAATATGAGGATGAAATACGCCCAGCTAACACGACATGGAGATGACTACTTTTTTTTTCTGTACATGATTTTATGGATTTTCGCGACTGAAGCGGTGGTGCGACTTGGAATACTATGGAATACTTGGGATATAATTCTGACTGAATGATACCCTCTGGTAATTTAACAGTTTGCTATTGAAAATCACCATGTTCAATGGCTATATCATATATTTCTATGACCATTTTAACCATAGCTTTTTGTATGTTTACGTCGGCCGGGTATCCCTCTGCAGGTCATTGGTGCCGTTGGATGGTTGAATTCCCATGGTGATTTTAGCCAAGTGGAAAGTTTCGCCACGGTAATCCTCCAGGAACGGATCACACAAACACAGCATATATGACCATATATAATCTATCAATATATACCATATATACACAATATCAGATTGATATATTATATATGGTATATATTAATTGTGTATGATTATAATTTAATATATCAATATTGATTATATTTTAATTTGGACATTTACACTGTCAGATTACAGTGCCGGAGGTGAAACTGTATCCATTCCTGCAACCTCAGGACCTTTCAAAATATGGGACCATAGTGACCTAGTGAGAGGCATGGCACTTTTGGCCCCAACATGAAGCTTCTACCTGCAAAATATGTTTTTTTGGTTACTTTCTTCACAGGGTCATCTATGTGAGGCTTTTGTGCTTCATTTTGCATATAGGATCTCTTCCTCTCTCTCTCTCTCTTTCTACATGTCTATATGCAAATATCTATTTATCCATATTTACAACACATTCACACGCACATCTATCACACACACATATATATATATTAGCATAATTGGATTGAAGGAGTGTTTCTTCCACATACATTTCCACGGAATATGGAAAAACATGCTTGTGCTACTGGAACATGGTCACCACTAGGTCACCACTAGGTCACTAGGTGCCATGAATCCAAGGCTTGACCTGCATATTTCAACCAACTTAGCTGCTCAAGTCCAAAAAAAACCATGAGATCCACCATGTTTGTTGGCTATGTCTGGCTATGTATCATGAAAAAAATCCCATTGAAAGCCACCCTTTTTTGCTGCTTAAATAGTAGGTTTATGCCATAAAACATCAGAAAAAACCTCATGATTTTGCTGTGTTTTTTCTTTCTCCCTCAGCCAGGGCAAAGAAATCGAAACGTATCGCACCTTTCGCACGGGTCATTCCCAGGACAAGAAGACCTATCGTGTGGTCCTCGACCGACAGGCCACAATGACGATTTTTTTTTATGATTCCGTATCAATATGAGAATATGGATTGATATAGGATGATTGTGGAATAGTAAGAATTAGTACCTTCCGGTAATCAAACGTGGCAATTGGAAATCCACTAGAAATGGGGGTTTCAATAGGAAAACCACCTATCAATAGTGTATTTTCCATTGCCATGTTTGATTACCGGAGGGTAGACATAAATAATTTCATGGGATACCTCGTCATAGGATGGTAAATATGAGAATAGTACTAGTAATAGATAATTGATATATAGGATGATTGTGGGATAGTAATAGTACTAGTAATCAGTAATAGTAATAGTTTCAATATGGATTGACAATTGTAGTAGATAGTAGGTCATAGGATGCTATGTAGTATCTTCATTAAACGAGAATATTCTATGAATATGATAGAGCATGATTGTGACATTGTGGGCTAGCAATAGATAACTATATAATTGTACTACCTATTGTCACTTACCCTCCAGTAAATTAACAGTTTGACCCTGAAAATCACAAATTTTTAATGGAAACTAGTCTTCCAACCCCAACAACTACCAGGGTCTATGTTAATTTACCAGAGGGTATTATCTATTACTATCCCATTTTAATGATGATCTATTGATTTTGGTTAATACCCGGGATACTCTAGATGGATATCCCGGGAGAACAAGAATGAAGCCATTTAAATTCCGGGATTTACCCGACATGGTAAACGTTTACAAAAAACTGATGGGAAAATCACCATTTTGTGAATGGGAAAACTCACTATTTCTATGTCCATTTTCAATAGCTTTTTGTATGTTTACCAGAGGCTATCTAAGTTATCACTGGTTTCGAATGTTAATGTGGTAAAGCCGGTACGCACTAAAAACCATCCCCAAGATGTGATGCCCCAAGATGGATGATGTTTCAAATGAGCCTCCCATTTTTGGGTGGGTGAATGGGATGGTTTTGGGTTTAGATGATGTATGAATTTATACTATTTTATACTGATTCATAGTTGATATATATATATATAGAAAAAATGACTTCTGATCTAGCAGCCTAGCATGCTTGCTGTGGTTCATTCCCTAATTTTATGGAAAACACATGGGGAATGGTGGGAACATAGTCATTTCATGTCATTTCTATATCAATTTTTAATGGGGATATGGTGGAATCTATGGTATCATTGATGATTACTGTCCGGGAGTCAAACATCGCACAGGTTTTGCAAAGAACATACGTGGCAAACGGGGCAAAAATCAAACATGGCTGGGAAATCTCCAAATTCGACGTTTCAATTTTGAACATGTCATCGAACTATGTTTCGATGGGTTTTCCACGCCATGTTGCCATGTTTGATGGCCGGAGGGCATAGAATTTTATATCCCATAGGATCCATGGTGCGGCTATATATGGTGCTCCATGGATCCCATCAATATATCCCATTCATGTTAGCATTTTTCTACCAGCACCATGGATCCGTCATGGGTACAGACAGATGCAAAAATACAATGGGGATATACAGGGAATACAGGGAATACAGGCATAATTGTTTACTGATGATTAGGATTCAGCAACCTCGACCGTGGTTATCCCGGCGAGATTCTTTGGGTGTTCAGGGGCTGGCTTTTTGATCCCCATCGATTTGATGGGGATAATATAATGAAGACGCAGATCTAAAGAGGATATATAACTATAAGATCTTCTTGGTTAGCTCTTGAGCAGCAAACATGGATTTAATATGGGATTTTTCATGATCTAAGAACCCATTGGTAGGAAATTCGGTCAAAAATATGGGCAAATACTCTACTTGCATTGTTACATTGTTACATGATGGTTCGTTGATCTTTTTTCCTTTCTTGGGGTTATATTGACCTTGATACCTTATGGGGACCTTGGGGACTCTCAGAAACCATGAGCTGGGATTTCCGATTCGATAACCTCAATTTTGGGCTGCAAGAGGTTTTTGACACTGGTCACGTCGCTACATGTTCCACTAAGATGTTTTAAAAACAGATGATTTTTATGGGGATATAATGAAGATACAGATCTGGGGAGGATATATATATATAATATATAATATAACTAATGATTGACTCATATTTTTGCGGAGTTTTAAGCCGCAGATGTTTTTCTTCCCTTGGAGGGATACACCCTATAGAACTGATTAGAACTGCCAGGCAAATGAATGCTTGAATCAATGGTGGGCCTAAAGCGAATGCCTCTTCTGTCTTCTTCGATGTTCTTCGTTTCAAGGATATCGTGGGTTGAAACTTGTTGAAACTGAACCCCAAAATGAAAAAATCCACCAGCTCTTCGGTGCATCCATGTTCGTCCATTGTATTTTGCAAACCTGGCTATGGCACTGTGGGATTCAATGGGATTGAACAAAGACAAATCATGTTTTACTGGGATTTCAATTGATGAATACTGGAGTTGAGAGATGTTGAGAGTATTTTATTACAGGTTTTTAATTTCTCCGCAATTTCTCAATTTTCAATGGTTAAATCTTATATTACTCATATTTTCCAATAATTTCTGAGTAAGCAGAGTTGCATCACTATTTTTCTTGGTGTCCCCTTTTAAATCCAATAATTATATATATATATTATATCATATATATGTTTTTTCCATGAAAGAAATCACCAACTTCTCTGATATCTCGACATTTAGATATTTAAACCATCTGCCAGCGTTTTTGTGAGGCAGACGGCTCTCCTCTGGGACTCATCATTGCGCAACATCCGCGTGTGGATGGCCTGGTCATCAGTGCAGTGATGGAATCTGAGGCGATCCGTGAGTCGCACGGCTTTCGGAGATGGTGATTTCATGGTGATTTAATGGTGATTTCATGGGATTTTATGGTGATTTTATGGTGATTTTATGGTGATTTTATGGTGATTTAATGGGATTTTATGGTGATTTTATGGTGATTTTATGGTGATTTTATGGTGATTTAATGGGATTTTATGGTGATTTCATGGGGATTTTATGGTGATTTAATGGTGATTTCATGGGATTTTATGGTGATTTTATGGTGATTTTATGGTGATTTTATGGTGATTTCATGGGATTTTATGGTGATTTTATGGTGATTTAATGGTGATTTTATGGTGATTTCATGGGATTTTATGGTGATTTCATGGTGATTTTATGGTGATTTTATGATGATTTAATGGGATTTTATGGTGATTTCATGGTGATTTAATGGGATTTTATGGTGATTTTATGGTGATTTAATGGGATGTTATGGTGATTTAATGGGATTTTATGGTGATTTAATGGGATTTTATGGTGATTTAATGGGATTTTATGGTGATTTAATGGGATTTTATGGTGATTTTATGGTGATTTTATGGGATTTTATGGTGATTTTATGGGATTTTATGGTGATTTTATGGTGATTTAATGGGATTTTATGGTGATTTAATGGGATTTTATGGTGATTTAATGGGATTTTATGGTGATTTTATGGTGATTTTATGGGATTTTATGGTGATTTAATGGGATTTTATGGTGATTTTATGGTGATTTCATGGGATTTTATGGTGATTTAATGGGATGTTATGGTGATTTAATGGGATTTTATGGTGATTTAATGGGATTTTATGGTGATTTAATGGGATTTTATGGTGATTTTATGGTGATTTAATGGGATTTTATGGTGATTTTATGGGATTTTATGGTGATTTTATGGGATTTTATGGTGATTTTATGGTGATTTAATGGGATTTTATGGTGATTTAATGGGATTTTATGGTGATTTAATGGGATTTGTGATTATTTAATGGGGCTATAAAGGTGGTTTAATGATGATATAAAATGGGATTTGTGATTATTTAATGGGGCTATAAAGGTGGTTTAATGATAATATAAAATGTGATTTGTGATTATTTAATGGGGCTATGACGGCTATGAAGGTGGTTTAATGATGATATAATGGTGATGGAATGGGGCGAAAAAACAATCGGCTTTATATACATAGCCGCATTGTTTGGGGGTTGCTTTACTGCTATATGATTAATTAAATGTGCGATGGTCAAAAGTTGGATGCAGAACGCACTGGAAAGAGACGATAATACTTAACTTTGTCACCACTTGCATGTTTTCTTGAGGGTCTTTGTTTCTTGTTGCCACAATTGTCAGTCTTGCCCGCCAGCAGCGCTTGGGATGACTGATAGGTTTCTAGGAGATACGACACGCTCCCGCTCCGAGTCAAAAGTTGGATTCTATAGCCATTTGGGATGGTCATCAATCCATGGTCGAGATTTGGAATGAGCTACCCTCTGGTAAACATACAAATACTATGGAAAATCCCCATTTTTAATGGGTAAATCCACTATAAATGGCCATTTTCAATAGCTATGTTAAATTACCAGAGGGTACTAGTAGAATGGTTTAATTAGATTAGATTATCGTATGAATATTATGAATCGGATGGATGGATGATGTTTGGATTTCGAATCCATAATGGGATAATGATTTAGGGATTGATTCCCTATGATATTCCCTATGATAATGATTTTTCATCCTTAAAAATAATCCCTAAATCTAGATTGATTTTAATAAATTCCCTATGATATTCCCTATGATAATGATTATGATAGGGATTATTTTTAAGGATAGGGAATATCACCCTAAAGATTATAATGATTTAGAATCTTTTTACATGATGGATTCCCTATCGGATCGGGGGGATTGACGGATTGACCTGCTTAGGTGGAACGAAGCGCATCCAGACAAGCCAGTTCAACGAGGCCAGCACCGGAGAAACTTGAGATTCCACCATGACAAACCCAGCAAAAACGAGGAGAAATTGAGATACCCGACATGGTAAACTAATATAATTTATTGGGATTTAGTGAGGATTTAATGTGGATTTAATGGGATTTAATGGGATTTAATGAGGAATTTATTGGGATTTCATTGGATTTAATGGAATTTTATAGTGATTCAATGGGATATTAATGGCATTTACCCTCTGGTAAACAGCCACATAACAACTATGGAAAGATCCATCCATTTTTTTATGGGTAAATCAACGATTTCGACTGGGCCATTTTCAATAGTCGCTTTTTGTATGTTTACCAGAGGCTATGGCTTTCACAACTGGGAAAAATAGGTGAGTTGTATATAGTCTCCCCTTAGTAGCCCTGAGCCAACCAGCTGCTAGAAATTCCTGGATTCAAGCTACGACCTCGAATCGACCTCGACAGATTCATGGTGGGCTTGGAAGCAATCCAAATGATCGGCTCTCTGGGGGTTTGCCCAGAGATTTTGATCACCGCACAGCTGCAAAGGATCGGGCAAGATCCAAAACGATTGCCACTAGAAAATCCCACTTAATTAAACATCATAGCTATTGGTTGAACCATTTTATAGCATCGTTGCAAAGTGAATTAAACATAGC
>Ga0126342_10001888_pt1 | contig 31154 bp, 25 predicted proteins | sample Cyp1metagenome_FD_92528 | JGI IMG/M metagenome (GOLD analysis project Ga0126342, IMG submission 92528) | Coral microbial communities from Lord Howe Island, Old Settlement Bay, Australia - Cyphastrea 1 metagenome | ecosystem: Host-associated > Invertebrates > Cnidaria > Coral ...
CACGCTTGGATATGCAAACCCTGAAGGCCAGCCCGCATACGCAGGCTGGGAAGATGAGGGTGCAGACCAGCAAGAACCAGAAGACACGCTTGGATATGCAAACCCTGAAGGCCAGCCCGCATATGCAGGCTGGGAAGGTGAGGGTGCAGACCAACAAGAACAACAAGAAGAGTTTGGAAATGGATATGCAAACCCTGAAGGCCGGCCTGCATATGCAGGCTGGGAAGGTGAGGGTGTAGATCAGCAAGAACAACAAGAAGAGTTTGGAAATGGATATGCAAACCCTGAAGGCCAGCCTGCATACGCAGGCTGGAAAGGTGAGGGTGCAGACCAGCAAGAACAAGCGGACGAGCCTGGATATGCAAACCCTGAAGACCATTCCGCATTCGCAGGCTGGGAAGATGAGGGTGCAGACCAGCAAGAACAAGCAGAAGAGCCTGGATATGCAGACCCTGAAGGCCAGCCCGCATATGCAGGCTGGGAAGATGAGGGTGCAGACCAGCAAGAACAAGAAGATGAGCCTGGATATGCAAACCCTGAAGGCCGGCCTGAATCGGCAGGCTGGGAAGATGAGGGTGCAGACCAGCAAGAACAACAAGAAGCGTCTGGAAATGGATATGCAAACCCTGAAGACCAGCCCTCATTCGTAGGCTGGGAAGGTGAGAGCGCAGACAAGACAAAACATGGCCAAGAGTGGAAGTATGCGAGGTGTGGAGAGCAATCCGCATATGCAGAATGGTATGGAGCGAGCTCAAAAGAACAGGAAGAAGAGTGGAAGTATACCGGGTGGGAAGGTGACGCTCCTACACAAGCAACCCAAACTTTGAATGGTTGGGGCTATTCGAAGCAAGGCTACGAGATAAAACGAGACGACTCTGAAGCAAGGTTGATGCTGACAATGCCTGGTTTTGCCAAATGGCACATCTCCAGAATGATTGGCAAACGAGGCAGCAATTTGTTGGAAATAGCACATGCTTCTGGATGCAAAGTTCATTTGTGCGGCAGAGATTCTAATAGACCGACTGATGAACCAAACTATTTATTGATCCGTGGGAATCGGGCTCATGTGGAAACAGCCTTGCAGATGGCATGTGAGAAGGTCAAGGATGTTTTGGAGACAGACATCCCCATTTGTGACCACTGTGGTGCAGATCACAAGAGTCGAGACTGTCCCACTGCAAGCCTTCCCTTTGTGCACCAAATCTTCCTCGAGGAAGGCACCAAAGTGGGTTTCATCATCGGCAGTGGGGGTCGAAATGTTGCCCCCATCAAAGAAGCGACCGGCGCCTTGATCAGAATGTGCGGCATTGGGTCTGGGCAATTGCATGCAAACGAACCTTTGCATATGAGGATCGAGTGCAAGACTCAGGAAGCACTAGATGTGGCTGTCGACATGGCCAGCAACTTGATAGATCGGGTGGTGTCTTGGTCACCTTATGACTCCCTGCCGCCCAAGGATCATGTGTTTGCATATCAGAAGAAAATCATTTTGGACATGGGAAAGTTCCCAGAAGACTTTGACAGTTTGAACGCCCATCTCCTTGGCCAAGGGGGGTCAAACTTCCGATGCATTCATGACCTCACCGGCGCCTGGTTGTGGCTTCGAGGGGAGGGCTCCGGTGCTGCTGGTGCAGTGGAACCACTGCATATCTTGATCGAGCATGACACCGAAGACAAGCTGGAGAAGGCCGTGGGAATGGTTGAGGAGCTCATCAAAAGCGTTGAGGCATTGCTGGTGGACACGGTTTGCAATGTTTGTGGTGGCCCACACTTCACCTATCGCTGTTCAAAGGCTAACAGTGCAGGTTACCTGAAGGAAATGCGCAGCAAAGGCACCGGAAAAGGTTGCTCCGACGTGCCCAGCCAGGACCCAAACTTCTCTCAAGAGGAGTCCTCCAATCCCAGCAAACGTGCAAAATATCATTGGTGAGATTGACCGTCCTCCGAAAAAGTATGATTTGTAGATTTCAAGGCTGCCAGCTTGCTCATCGACTTCGCCATGTGGATGCGTTCCTTGAAAATGACTTGGTGATCCGATCTTCGGCATTAGCATGCATTAGCATGCATTAGCTGGAAGGTGCTTGAAGGTGCAGTTTGAGGAACAGCTATGCTAGCAATCGGACAATGTAGACTCTTGACTGCCAGCATTCACAGACACGGTGGTTCAAAAAGGTGCTGACAGGGTCTGAAGAATCTTGAGCCTTACGTTGCTGCCAGTCTCAGCAGAAGTTGCCTTTCGAGATCTTGCGATTTTTTTCTGCCTTCAGCTGCCAAAAGGCCTATCGGCGGACGGTCGGTTCCCAGCAGGAAGCATAGGTCAGGCACTCAGTGAAGTCTGGTTTTGAGGCCATCAATTGGGCTTTACATACTTTTACAACCTTTGATTACTGCTTTGCAGGACTTCCGTAATTTCAAACGCTCCAGCCTGCAGCTGAGTCAAGATCATCTTGAGAATACTTCCAAGATCTTCCATGTATCAAATGTATCAGTTTGGCATTGAAGGCTCCGCCGGCTGATTGCGCATCCATTCCCAGGGGTCACGTAGAGGCCTGCATGTTTTGGGGATTCTGGGCGGATGCTGTCATTGAACGAAGGCGTATGGAGGACTTGTGGTAGTTGGACACGCTCATGTCAGTTGCAGGGTTCTCAATGGGCCATCCGTAAGCACAGGAGCTGCAGCGACGTATCGCCTCACTCCAGAAGGCTGGGAACAACCTTGAAGCATAAATGTCTTTAGGATTCTTTAGGGGCGATGCAACCTATTTGGCATGTTTGGCAGCGAGTGGTCGGAATGCGTTTAGGTAACAATTTGTTTGACGTAAACAGGACCTGCAGATTGTTGCGACATCATGACGGGCCTTTTGGCTTCATATGGCTTCATCCCGTGGGAATCCGTGGGATATGTGATGCATCGAAGCTGAAGAACATTTCACATAAGGATCATGAGGACAGACACGACCAGATCAAGTGGCTCGAAGCCTTCGAAGCCGAAAAAAAAACCTACGAGCCTTCCGTACTTTGCACCACTCACACCTTACTGGCCTCCTGGTGGAGGCATTAATGGGCGTCAATGTATGTCAATGTCATTACTATACTGGAGGAAAAAGATCTGCAATGACCTTTTTCCATTTGCATACTCAAGAAACTAGCCCCACTTGACGTTATTTGCCGATTTCGAGGCCTTGCATTGGGCATGTTGTATATGTTTTAATTTCGCCAAGGGCATGTTGAAACATATTGAAGCGTATATAAAAAATGATCTCCGCACTCTCCAAAGGTGTAGATTCAAGTAGGAGGTCTGGAACCCATGATGCCATGGTGCAGCTGGAGCCTTGCCCATTTGAAGTCCTGGGCATCAAGGTGGCCTGCCATGACCCAACAAGCCATGCATAGGATGATTAGGATGCATCATCTTCCACCATTTTCCTGGCCAGGACTTTGATGCACCCACCTCGGCCATTGAGAGTGCTTTCCGGAAGCGGAGTTTGGACTGCCATCCGGACCGGGGTGCTTTGAATGCGGTGGTTTTGGTGAAAGGTGCTGACATGAGCAAATACAGATTGAAGATGGTTGAAGTGTTTCCGCCAGTGTGGGAAGTCTGCTCTAGGACAAGAAGCCTGGGGATCCCACTGCGAAGGCTCAATTTGAGGCAGAAGCCAGTGGCTGCACTTTTTGTTAGTTGTTCGCTGGTAGGTCCGACACACACAGACACACACACACACATTTGCACAAATTTGGAGATTCATCTTATGCGGGTCCTTTGTATGCCTTTGTGACATTCCAATGGCACGCGCAACATCATCAGAAGCTTTGTCCTTCGTTTGTTCCATTTTTTGGCGAACACCTTGCTGCTGACCTTGCCAAGTCTCAAGCGTTGCGTTTGTGCGGCAGGCTCTTGTGGCGGCCAAGGCGTTCTGCTTTCATGTCTTCGCACAGTTTACTATTGCGCATTCCATCATGCCCCATGATGTTCCATTATGTTTCACCACTTTCAGCTGAGTATTTTTCTGTGTGCAATGTGCCCTGTCCGAGTCTGATTCTTGTGTCACTGTATGTCACTGTCCCATTCTGCCCAGGAGGCGCTTCTGGATCCAGTGCAGCGAGCAGCGGCGCAGAGTGCAGCGAGCACCTCATTCAAGGCACCTAAGGCTGGGACTGCCACCATGGATTGCACTGCTTGGACCCCTACATATGACTTATGTCAAAAGCATTCAAAAGCCATAGTAATGTTATGTAGTGTTCCTCACCATGTGTTGTAGGAAATTACTGAGTGGAAGAAAGGGACTCCGCTGCACATGATTTTTGGCTCAAGATCCATTGATAGCCACTGCTGGTATTCTTCTCCTTTGCTATGCTATTGTTCCCGCAAAGACTCCTCTATTCGATCTGTTATTCATCCTCATCTGCGCATGTCTTGCCTCAGAACCACATTTGCGGAGCATTTGCCAGGGACCTTTCGCAAGATTTGCTCAATGCAGAGCTGCAGTGCGGAAGAAAACAGGCACACTTAAAAGTGGCTGCGACCATACAGGTGATGAGTGGTAAGCATGTCTGCACACAAGTCACACAAGCCAAGGAATCAGAAGTAGGTGATCGTATACGGTATTTGATTGAAGTGCTGAGCATCAACCAAGAAAGCCACATGCAAGTATGAATAAATGCACCTAAAATTGAACAAGCATGTATACATTGTATACATGTAGGTGTACGTATATGCAAATATGAACGCCTATATGGGCATGTTCCGCCAGCTTGTGAGGTGCGACGCCTGCAAAGGCCCAAGCTGCCACAGTGCAGCCACCCCGCGCGCAGGCAAGCCCATCGCTTCACATCCAATACCTGTGAGTTGTGACTCTGTTGATCTCGGCAGGAGAAGCCTCAAGCCCCAGGAATTGATCCTGAGAATCTGTTCTGCATTGATGTGGCTCACAAGCGTTTCTGATCCTTCATGATTTTCATGCATGTCGCATGTGCATTACATGTGAAGTGAATTGTTTGGCAAAGGAAAGTTGCGGCTGGAATTTTCTTCCGGCATTTGGAGAGGGAGCGTGAGAAGAAGGCCCTCTTAATCCATCTTATTCCCATGGGTGCATGGCTATCTCATGCTATACCCATAACAATCAAAGGCTGCTGTCCGTGTCATGTGCCTTCCGTCAGGAAGGTCCGCGGGAATACCTTCTTCCACGAGTGCGCTTTTCAAGATCGACAGAGGCTCGTATGACCTGACCGTTTCCAAATTGTTTGGAATGGTGGTCCAATCCCATTCAAAAAGTGCATTGCGACTTTGCGACCTTGCGATGTTTTGGGAGGAAGCTCCACACCTCAAGCCCTCGGCTGAGACAAGGCAAAGAAGATGAAAGAAATTGAAAGAAGATCAAAGAAGACAATGACCAAACTTGGGCACCAAGAGGATTTTCAGATGTTTTCAGCCATGACTGAGCCATGACGGTTGGGATGCGAAGGAGAGTTCTCAAACCTGGCCGCCACTCTGGAGTCAAAGATGGTGCTGGAGTGTTCGGAAAGGTCCATCGGAGTCCATCAACAACGATGTCACTTCACGATCTTCACGATCATCACGATATTTCACGAGTTTCAATATGTTTCAATCAACTCAAGCGCACAACTCTTCACACTTTTGACGCATTCTTTTCAATGTGCGAGCGACTCTGACTGAAGCATGCTGTTGAGAATGTTGAGATGCAGGTCAAAAAGATCTCGGAAATAAGTCAGAACACTTCAAGCCAGCCTTCATGGGTTGGAGGCTGCCATACTGTGCAGATCCCAATGCCACCGTGAGGTAGTACATGGTAGTACTGCAGTGGTCGCCCAAATTTTGCAGGTGTGATTTGCAGAGCTGACTCCAGCTGGACTGAACCGATCAATTTCACAAGTCTGGCTCTGGCAGGTGAAGTGCCACGCGCACGAAATGTACAGACTCACAGGACAAATCCTTTAGAGAAAGACAAGGGGGAAGGGGCTCCTACGGAAGGATTTGCCTTCGCCGCAGCCTTAGCAACCTCAGCGCTTGGTTGACTGTCAAAAGGTCCATCCTTGGATGTTTCTTTTCATTTTGTGGCCAAGGAGAGACAGGCACCAAGAAGGCTTGACTTGGAACACGATGATCATGCTGACCTCGATCATGATGGGCTCGAAGAAAGAGATACGAAGGAGAGCAGTGATCCTTGCCCTCCTTTGCCGCTCCTATTGCCTTGGACAGATCATGTGATGCTGGTATCGGCCATTGTGAAAGTCACTAAAGCTAAGAAGCCGGAAGCTCACATCCTGGCGCGGGTGGTTGAGATTCTTCGTGAGAGAGGAGGACAAGCACCACTTGCAGTCCTGACTCGGAACCCAATGCGTTTGCAGAGCGTTCTTTCTCATCATGCTCGGCTGCTGGAAGTGTGACTTGACATCATGGTCTCCATGGCTGTAAACGGTGCAGTGAGTGCAGTGACTTTAGCGATATGACTGATATGATGACTGTCCGGTTGAATGAGGTACCTGCCTGGCAAGTACTTGGCTGGAACAGGTTTGCAGGTGCGGATGGTCCTTGAAATGAAAGGAATGTCACAGTTGGTCACATCAAATGATTTCGGTGAGGACCTGCCATGCATCGCCATGCATCGCCATGCATCGCCTTGCGAATCACATGCATCGGCATGCTTCCCAGGTACACGTGCGCCTGCGTGGCGCAGAGTTTCAGCGGGCCGCTGAACGTTTCAAGCAAAATCGTGCGGCCCAGGCCAGCGGTAGGTCCCCCTAGGCATGTCGCTTCTGTTTTCTTCCTGTGTAGGCCGCACACTCTTGATATCTCTTGATTTCACTTGCGCTTGTTACTTTGAATCATTGTAGATGGATGTAGGCAGTAGAACTAGGAATGGCTTCGCATTGCTTCGCGACTTTGAGAAACAGTGTTCCTGTGGAGCCAAGCGGTTTTTGCATGTCACGAAGACCGTCCAGATTTCCAGCTTGTTCAGGTCAAAGCGCAAGCCAAAGCAGAAATGCACGGCAAAGCCAAGGCGGGAGTTAGCTATGTCTTTGAAGTATTTTAATGTGGCTTCGGATGCTCAAACTCCAGTCGTTGACCTTCCACCTTCCCAGGGCGGCCTTGCAGTCTCCCCATTTTCAGCGGTTTTCTCCTAGTTCCACCGTGTTCCACCCATGGTCGAGATATGTCGAGATGTTTTGGCAGGCAAGGAATTCAGGCCAAGTCCACGGAACTGTGCTGCCAAGATCCTTGGCACAAAGTTTGGAATCGATGCATTTAATTTATTTAATCATGTTACCGAACATCATTCATATAATGTGTATTACAATATAATGGAAGGATATATGAACTTATTACATATGTGCTTCTACTATCTTGTCGCTCTTTGCATGCCCATTGCAAAGCATCCTTTTGGCTTTTTTGGCAAGACACTGGGACCTCTTTGTCAGATCCTTAGGACGCACCAAAGTGACTGCGCGAGTCAAACCCAGAAGACCTAGCAGGACCGAGACAGTCAAAGTGCGCGGGAGAGAGGTTATTTTGGCACAAGAGAACCTGCACTCAGCGCAAAGGATATGAAAGGTGTGAAGAAGCAACGAACCTGAATTTGTACATATTTCATGTTTCATTACAGAGTGCCATGGCTGCTACTGCAATTCATCCCTTTTGGGTACTTTTTGGCAAAACACATCCAGGCGTCGACAGCAAGTCTGCGAGACAGTGCATGTGGAGCCTTGCCAAACAAAGCTCGCTTGCTGTGCAAAGGTGACAAGGTTGACTTGATTTCCTCAGCCTCTAGACTCTAGAGTGGCATCAGTGGCCCCAGCGTTGACTATTTGAGACTTTGTCCAAGGATTCATCGGATGAGAGTTGTTGTGAAGTCGCCTCCACGCAGCGCAAGAGGCAAAGGACGTTAGAAGCCAATTCCGAAGCGAAGGGAAGACATGGCGGACAAGCTGCTCATCAAGCTGGTACGGAAGAACCCCTTTCAGGCGAAGCAGAGACAGGCGAAACGCCTGACATCGACGTCGAGGTTTTGCCAGAGGATCGCACAGCACGCCCAGATGGCTGCTCGGCTTCTCCTGCCTTCAGGTTTTTGGGAAGTTTTGAGAGCAATCCCCCTGTGCAAATTCAAAGGTGTGCAATCAATTTCATTGTGCTGGACAGCCGAGGTCATCAGGACAGTGGCGCTAGCAAAGCTTCGGATCAGGAGAACGATCGATTGCTTCATCGCGCCTACGCACATGCAGTTGGAAGGTGGCAGGCAGGGCATGGACCTATCTTTTTGAGTTCCAGCTTCAAAGATCTTCAAAGTTTTTGTGAACAACCATCGTGTTCACGCGTTTGATTCCCATTAGTTTGAACTTGGATGAACTTATACAATCTTATGCGCTCCCATTGAAAGTAGGGCTTGGATCTTGGTTGTTCAGTGGAACTTCAGGCCTCGCGGCCTGGCAAAGGACAGCTTCGTCTCTTAACCCGCAGATAGAGCAGTGCCATGGCAGCGCAGCGCGGTCAGCTGTGAAGTCTTAGGCTATTTCCTCCTCCTGCCAGCGGGGAATTTGGGCGCCTTGCGGCCCCAACCTTCTGCCATACTCTTCTCCTTCGATCCAGCTTCAAAGGCGTTCCAAAAAATTGATGTCGGATGTGCGAGAGGGCAGACTACCTGAACTACTCGTAGTATCGTATCACATTAGATGTGTGATTTTTGGATGCTAATGGTACTTGATGCTTCAGGTACTCTATGAGTACGTACCTGGACATGGTGAGAGTCACCTGCTGAGCTGGATTCAGTCGTCAATGTTATCATTGCAGGAGAGATGATGTTGGGTGCAATTTTGAGCCCACCCTCCCAACGGCTTTACCTTGAGGCGAAGGCCGTTGCGTTGCGATGTGGTCACCTTATTGTCCAGAAGTGTCGCATGGTTCAAGTCTGGCTGGGTACTTCTGAGTACTAGTGATATTGGGCAGAACCCGTATCATGCTTGGGCCTGGTTGCAGTAGGGCGGCCAAGCAGGATTGCAGGGTTCAAAATTATTTGCCCTCCGGAATCAAGGTATCAAATTTGGACCCCTTTGTCAATCGGGACCACTACTTTCTACACTCTAAGTCAGGACATAATAGCGGCATGACCAAACCGTTTATTTTGAGAAATGTGTGAACCGCCTCTAGCTTTGGGGTTGCAGTTGTCACATTCCAAGAGAAATCAGAGGAATCATCGGTGCGAAGGTTCACCTGTGGAGCGGGGCCCTTGGGGACCTGCCAAGGAATGCCCTGCTATGGACGGTGCTTCCTTTGCCGCCGGAGCCATCCAGTGAGGCCGGCATAAGGATCATACTAGGAAAGTAAAGTACCACATATATCCAATATATATATATATATATATATATATATACACTGTATATATAATTATATACACATATAATTATATATATAATTATATATATAGACAGTATAGAATATGTCGTTTATCTAATAGACAATATATATATATATATCTATATCTATATATATATATATCTATATCAAATACATATTGATATGAGATGTTGATAGACTCCATAGACCATAGTTATCTAGGACAGCAGAGAGAGCAACGTTGCCGCAGGACGCTCCTGGCACCCCTCCTGGTACACCCCCAGCAGAAATACAGGAAGAAGATGAGGCACATGAGGCAAGGGCATCCAAGGACGATCCAATTTGACTCGATTCTATATCACTCGGTGATCTGCGTTTGTCGCAAAATAGAGCGCCATCTAAATTTGATGGTGTATCACCATTTTTCCAATTTATTCCCTACCAAGTGACCATTTTGATCCATTTTGACACATTTTCTAGGCATATCAGCTGGAGCCATGAAGCATAGACAGCTCATTAAAGGCGCGGTCAGGTGCGCAGCGAGGGAGAGGGAAAGGACGACTTGGAGAGCTCCATGCAGCTGATCGACTCTTGGCGGCCCATGCTGACAGTCAGTTACTATACTACTGTAACCCCCAAAAAGATAGGAAAAAAAACGAATTTACCACTTTGATACTGGGTTTTTGTTTACCTTTCCTCTTTTTTCGGGATTTGCTACACCATGAAGTTGCCAAGCTATTGCGAAATCGCTTCAAACTGGCCTTTGAGGATGCTTTAATTCGTGATGCAGCTGCAGAAGCTGGAGTTGCTCTTGACGAAGCTTCATGATATCCTTGCAAAAGAAGCAGACGCCCAAACCAGATCCTGCAGTCTGGACCTGTCGACTTGGGTTGCACAGAAGTCGCCCTGCGGGCTTTCAGATTCAGTAGGTTAGCATAGGTTAGCAACAACTGCACGCGCATACGAAGACAAGAAAATGCTTGGAGTGCAAGAAACCTTCCAGCTGGCTGTCTTGGATCGAACCTCCTGAAATGTGGAGAGAGATCCTGAATGATTATTCGGTCATGTTCCAAGTTTCACTTTGATTTCCTTTGTCTGGACTCCAGCTCCGGCCATCAAAAAAGGGATGGGGCTGGGCTGGTAATGGGCGATAAGGGTCAGATGTTACGCTTCATAGTGTAGCTGCCTGGGATCTCTGCAGTCCGAAGCTCGTTCAGGCTTTGGCAGCTGAGAAGAGGCACCGATTCTGGTTTGTTACGAGAAGCTGCCAGAACTTGAGAGAGAGGGAGAGACAACCAATGCTTCGTCATGACTTTTTTGTACTTGAATGCTGGACAATTCAACTTCTACATCAGGCCAAAGAAGTTGCATTCAGCTACTGAGTACAGCTACTGAATGTGCCTGTGCTTTCAGAGTTTTTTTTTTGTATTTTCATACCTTTTCAGGAGGACTATGGAGATGCTTGCTTCCCAGTTCGCCTGAAATTGATGTCGAGTAATAGAACAGCAGGCACTTTTTTGGACGCTGGACGTAAAGTTTCGATCCCTGGCTTGGTTTTGTTGGCCACCTCTCGCCCATCCAACTATGCCGTTTCAGACTTCACCAGAGGCACAAGACACCCCCAGCACTTTTGGTGCTGAGGCCTCCAACCTTCTCTGTTGTTGGTGGTCCTCCATCACCAGTGCCAGAAGAGCCGGTCAGAAGCGCCAGTCAAGACATGTGCCGAGACAACTGGTTGAGCTGCATCAACCCTTGATTAACGATTATGATTAAACATGATTAATTAATATTAATTAGATCATATGAAACCCTGATTGGTTGTGGTACCTTGGGGGTGGCGCACTTTGATGTCCATGATTGCATGCGCTGCATGCCCAGGCTGAGAAGGAGAAGGAGACGCACGAGTCGTTTCTGTCATGGTGGATCCCGGGCTGTGTGCACCTGAGCCTATCTGATCCTGAAAGGTCCAACAAGGTCCAACGGACACAGCCTAGAGCAACATTGCACGCCCGGGGTGAAGGTTTTGCGTTTCCATCTGATCCCTTTGCACTAAGGCGGGGTGTGCGCACCTGCCCAAAAGGCACCACGGCTTCCTTGTGCTCCTTGTGCTGAGGCGAGTTTGCACGTTTTAAAATTTTAAAACATACTGAAGCGCTATCAAACGTGAGTCATCCGCTGCTATTATCTGCTATTTACGCCAGCCAGACCTTTGAAAATGTACGTTGAGCCTGTGCAGGGACGCGGGGAAATTCTTGACTGTGGCCCACTGACCCCGGCAGCTGCAGCAGCTGAAGCTCTGGATGAGCATGCGTTTGAGGAGTACGGCATGCAGGTGCAATGGCCTGCAATAGCTGCCTCCATAGTGAAGATTTCAAGGTCATAGACCACATAGATGCCATGGATTTCGAGCTTTCCCGTACTGTCTTTGATGACCTTTGATGCAGGTCCAAGATGAACTCTCACAGGAGCCTGGAGCTAAGTTGCAGACAGGTGCAACATAAAGCTCATTATAAAGCTCATTTTAGTACATTTCACAGAGATGTGGTGCTGTGCCGATGAAAGCTTGACATTGCTTGACGTCCAAGGTTGGAGGGATTGATGCGTTTGTGCTCGAGGTGGACCGCAGGGAGTGCCTCCGGTAGTGAAGCAGTCCCTTGGATGTGCAGACACTGCATTCCAGATGATAAGCATTACATATCATTGCATGACATGGTCATACCCGAAAGTCGGATTTCAGTTTCGATCGCAGTTTCGTCCTAGGACGACTCATGCATCCATGGAACACTGACATGTGCTTGTAATTGCTTTTGACTGTTTTTATGTCTTGATAGGGCGGAAAAAGCCGAGGCCTTGGACATGACGGTACCACCAGCGCTGCAGGCGGAACTCAGGCCCATGCACTGACTTTGTGGCGATGAATGTTATAAGTTATTAAGTTATAACAAATACTATAGGCAAACATGTCTGTATATATATATACTTATTTATTTTCATACCAGTAAACAAATAACACATTACGAAGTAAATTGATTAAATATACAATCAAATGCATAACTACATATTTATATAAATGACAGCTGCTCTCCTAAGATGGCGATGGAGAGAGAGATATTTAAATGACTAATATAGCATTGTATAATGCACAATCATAATCTATTACAATGTGATATGATATAGTATAACCTAACATCACAGAACACAACACAACATAACACAACATAACACAACATAACACAACATAACACAACATAACACAACATAACACAACATAACACAACATAACACAACATAACATGTCATAACAGTATATGTTATATTATAAATCGCATAAGCTTGCCATGGTTGAGCCGGGAGAAGTCAAACTCCATGGGAGCTCTGGCTTCCAGGTCTACCAGCCGACCGCGTCGCTCATCATCTCGGGAGTCGGACGAGAGCAGAGAGAGGTGGCGGTTATACCCGCTGCTTATGGGTGGATGGGGAGGGACCAATACCCATTAATTCTTATCGTAACTTGTCACAGTATATCGATATACACATATGTCATGTATATATTTATATGTATGTATATATATATATATTTATGTATGTATATATTTATATGTATGTATATATATATTTATATGTATGTATATATATGTATGTATATAATCATATATATATATATATATATTAATATATATATATATGTCTATGGCAAACTGTATATATATATATATGTATAAATATCCTATGTTATTTCATGATGTCCCATTATATGCTATGATTGAATTATACTTTTTTTGGGATGAATCCGCATTTGCCAGCAAAGCAGCTTTTCAATAGGGGTACAGGTTTTTGACACGCAGCCATATGTTGCCATTTTCCATGAGCAACCTTTCATTCTCCAAGACTGACACATATTCATTCAGTCTCTTCCGATGTGGAGGGTGGGCAGCACTACGTTGAACTTGCCAGAGCCACGACTAGAGCGTCCGGCACGCCCATCAGAAAGGCTGGTTCTCAGCCTGCAGCCAGATTTTAAATTTTTGCAGCTCCCCTGCCATGCACTCTGTCTGACATGATGGCCTCGCGCCCTGAGATTTGCACCTGTTTTTGCAATATCAGGAGGCCAATGCTGCACGTTGGCACCTCCTTCTCAAGGGACCCTGACCAGGCAAGGAACTGACAAGGAGCTGCAAGTAGCTGCATAAAGCTTGATCCGTCGTGCACGTTACCATCATTCCCGAAGCAGGTTGGTCGCAACCGTGTCGTCACCTCAGTCATCCTCAGTCCAAGTGGGCTGGAGCTGGCAGCTGGGGACTTTGTGCAACCGAGGCTGGCACTGCAACATCCATTCGCCAAAGAAGGCCGTGGCAGTATTGGCAGCATATGTTCATTATGTTCATTGTGATTCGTGTGTTCTGCGTGTTCTAGTTATCATTGCGTGTCATTGCCATCCATTGCTACTTGCCCATGGGTCTCAACAAATCAGTGACACGTCAAGACTCAGCAAGACTCATCAGGCAGCACCGACTTCTGGGACCCAAAAAGGGCCTTGCTGCTGAGCGCTCAATCGATAGAACAGAAATTCAGCGCCGTTTCGGTGGTATTGCAAGAGCCATGCAATCCGCCACTTGATGGCAGTATTGTCAGTTGATTGGACAGCTTGAAATGGTTGAGGTTCATTTTGGACACGAGAACTGGAACATGGCCTGTCCCTTACATTCCTGCAACTCGCCAGGGCCCTTTGTGCCTGGACCTTCACACATACCTAGAATATCCTAGAATTTGAGCACAATTGAACTTTGCAACTTAAGTCGAGTTGCTACCAGAATGCAATCTTTTCAGAAAAACGAATGGAAATCACCAGAAAGCACTTCTCTGGATGGCTGGGCGAGCTCCTCTCCTTTCGCGCAGGATTTGGAGTGTGAAAAGCATGCAAGAGTGCAAACACGTGCAAAACGCATTCACAAATCAAAAAGGTGCAAGCTCGTTCCATTTGAGGGTGGTGCGCGCATGAATTTGCACATCTTGGAACGCAAACATCCTAAAAGTTACAGCTCGTGCCGAAATTTTATCTATACGTATACATATCTGAAATTTCACCTACCCCAATAATGTGCTACAGGTGTTCTTGGAACGGTGTTGACCGACCTCCCAATGTCAGTTGTTCAGGTGTTGAGCATGATGATCGGAATCCGAATGGCCGTTGGACGATCAGAGCGCCTTGGCAAGAGAGATGTTCTTGGCGAAACACCGGATTTCAGTGAAAGGAAACAAGGTGAAACAAGTACATTGACCTTCCCACAGCCTAAAGGTGCGCTGTGCATACGATCAATATGTCCGCATTATATGTCCTGTATGTCTCGGAATATCTTGGGATGCAGCTGCATGATCGTCGGGCCATGGTGATGGCTTGCCGGACTAGGAATGAGATGAAGCGAGAATTGCAACCAGTAGACTTTATCATGAAGGACCCTCATTCTGGGTTCCGCACTTTGAAGATTTGGACCTGGATGCGACCAACACAATGTCCTTGCAAGTGTCAGTCCAAATGGCTTCCTCTTGCCACAGCCTGGAACACGTATGCCATTTGGTTCAAGACAAGGGGCATCAAGGGGCCAATACACATGATACATGACCTCAAGACAGGTCCCTCGCATGCTGAACTTCTGCAAGATCAATAGCCCGAGCATCTCTACCAGCCTCTCGCCGCAGGCGACACCAACAAAGCAGAAACCCGTTATTCAAGAAAGCAGATCCCGAGATCCAACATGTCCCGGGTTGTGGCTTGAACTTGGCCGACTTCCCTTAGTGGCTTCTTGGTGCCATATTCTCGTTGGCCTCTGCCACGTTCCAGGCAAGTTGAGCACTGGATGATTGTTGCCGTTGTCAATCCTGCTCATGATGTTTTGTTTGCCCACGACTTGTACAACAGGTGGCCTTGAAGCTCAGCTTAGGCAGCAATGCCGGACCGAGCAGTAGAAATGGTGGCTACCCAGCTACCCTAAGTGGGGCCCAGTAGATCAGTGACATTTCTGACATAGGTACCTCAGTTATAGAAGGCTGGGTGAAGCGCTGCTGGAGCATCACATCCCGTGTTCACCAGGACGAACCCTTTGATCCATGGGCCTCTGCCGCTGCAGATGGGACGTCTGCTGCAGTCATGAAATCTGCGAAGAAGAAGCTGCTTGGCAGTGGCCGCAGGTTTGATTTGCCCCGCACCTTTAAGTGTAACAGCTCGTGATCAGAGCATCTGGGCGGGCATTCAATATTCCTCAGCAGGCAGAAGCCTGAAGATATTTGCATGAATGTGAGCTCGTGGGTAAAGTTGGAGACCTCGTGTAGTATATCTGGTGCGGCAAGATGTTGGGTGGAACGCATCTCTAAGTCTCTAATCTCTAGCACCATCTGCACGCTAAGGGATGCCTGGGGCAGCTTTAGAGCAGGGGAAGCAGAAGCGCTTTCCGACTCGGATGCAGCAAAACCAAAACAAGGCTCGTTCAATCTGCAGTTCAATCCTGTTTCTGTGGATAGAATTATTGGGCCTGCCCTGATCACCTGATCTACGACTTGCACCTTTGTGTGATTTTCTCGGTTCAGATAGCTTCAGTTCTGTTTACCATACATCCCCTGGACAGCATCGGCAATCGTCAATGTTCTCGCCAGAGGAAAGAAAAAGAAAGGTGGCGATAGCAAGAAGGTGCGAGATGCAATCCTTCATTTGTGCAACATGCTTACTCTCACGCGGCGATGATGCGGTGATATGTTTCTGATGTATCCTCATGCCACTTGATTCTGTTTGATTCAACCTGCATCAACCCTGCAGCCTGCTGGGCCATCCGGACCGAACCTGGCAAGAAAGCGCTGCTTGGCAGCAAGAACAGGGCGGCCAGATGCAGCACTTTGCCGCTGGAGGTGCATATTTCTTAACATATTCCTTTCTCTGCAATCTGACTGAGGTGTAACTGATTCCAAAGTCAGTGGAGTTGTTGAGTCATGGACAAACTCCTATGGTTGCTTGGCATCAGATCCTTTCAATGCCTCCACTCGAACATTGTTTTGGAGATTTCCATGTCAAAAACAGGGCTTTTCAGGTAATCTGACAGAGTCTTACAGAATCTGACGGGACTGAGACTGACCAAATGGATTGAGTCTATCCTCTGGCAGCATTTTGCGTCAGGCTGGATTCGGCCTTTTCAGCGTGTGAACCATCCGAAGGCCGGCAAGCACGGAGGCTGGTGGCATTCTGCAGAACGCCGTGCAATGCGAGGAGCTTCTTGGTGCCGTCAACTGGAACGACCCAACCCCTGCACAGGAAAAATCTACATCCATGGCAAAGATGTCAAGGGTGGTCTTGGGCAACTGGCCAGCACTGGAATCCAGTCCTTGAGCTCACAACTCTCTTCTTGCATGTTCATGCTGAGGTTAAGATTCGTCATAGATGTTGTCACTACATCCTTCATCTTTCGGAAAATAGCACGAAAACTCGCATTAACGGTGCCTCTTTTTTATACACTTATAATCATTTATATATATAGTTATCACTTACTTATTTATAGTTAATGTATGTAATGTATTGTAATGTAATGTAACGTAAGGTAAGGTAATGCAATGCAAATGTAATGTATTGTATTGGTACTTGTACTTGTACCTATACTTGTAAATGTACTGTAATGTATGTTTGTATGGATGCATGCGTTTAGGACAGATGGACAGATGGACAGATGGACAGATAGACAGAAAGACAGAAAGACAGACAGGCAGACAGACAGAGAGAGAGAGAGAGAGATAGATAGATAGATAGGTAGATCGATAGATAGATAAAAGGATAGATAGATAGATAAAAGGATAGATAGATAAAAGGATAGATAGATAAAAGGATAGATAGGTAAAAGGATGGATCGATAAAAGGATAGATAGATACAAGGATAGATAGATGAATGGAAACATAGATAAAAGGATGGATAGATAGATAGATAGATAGATAAATAGCTAGATAGATAGATAGATAGACAGATAATATTAATAAGGATAGATAGATACAAGGATAGATAGATAAAAGGATAGATTCATAGATAGATGGATGGATGGATGGATGGATGGATGGATGGATGGATAGATAGATAGATAGATAGATAAACATATAGACGGTAAAGACAGAGAGGGATGGAGAGAGAGAGAAAGAACGAAAAGGAGCGAGCGAGAGAGAGAGAGAGAGAGAGAGAGATGTAGCGAGAGACACAGAGAGAAGGAAACAGAGAGAGATAGAGAGAGGGAGACTCACAACCTTAACTACCTTTCGGTCCATCAGTGGGTGGGCTCCGCCATCCATGCATCACAACAAGTCACCTTTCCCCTATATGTTCCGTGTTCCCTATCCTAGAAACTTCCGCCACCGCCTTGTGCGGTCCTACTTGCATACATATATATATATAATTATGACTATATATATATACTATATACATAGCGACACCTACACATAAATAGTGTATATGTACAATGTTTGTGTGTAGATTTTATGTAACAGATGTAAGTGCCGTTGTTGCACAGCGGATCACCAATGTCAAAATATGTCAAGATGGTTCTGAGGTTTCTGCCAGTGGGTGCTCCGGTGGAGTTCTACGTCTTCGAAGACGATGCAGGTCTAGGAGCAGAAGAATGCTCGACAGACGGGTGTCCTGCCGGCAACTGGGGAGAACTGGGAGAACTTGAATCAATTCGCAAGGGTTGCAGACATGATCACTTGGAAAACTGTTGCAAATTGTGCCCACCAGTTTCTTTGAAGGGAAACATCTGCAGAAAAGGAATCTCTTGTCCTTCGGATTCCTTCAGATTTTGCTCGTTGCAACTAAGGAAGGGCAAAGGTGGCAAGGGCTGGGGGTGGGATTCCAAAGGCTGGGACATGGGCAAAGGCTGGGACATGGGCAAAGGTTGGGATATGGGATCTTGGGACATGGGAAAGGGTTGGGATATGGGAAAAGGCTGGGGTGGAAAGGGTGGCTGGGATGGTGGCAAGAAAGGATGGGACTCTGGCAAAGGACTGCTTGCAGCTGCACAGCTTCTGACAAAAAATGCACCTGTCATAAACAGCTCATGAGGTCAAGTAATGTCGGTAATAATATTAATCATAGTTACAATGATTCAAATTCCGCTTGAGGTTTCGATTGTGTTTCTCAGTGCGCAGCAAGTTGATTTCTCGGACGGCTTTGAGCAAGGAGGGAAGGGAAAAGGCCTTCCAAAGGGAAAAGCTGAGCTTCTTGGCATTCCATGAATCAGAGACCGATGAGACCGGGAATATGGAGCAAACTGGAGCAAACCAGCAAACGCAAAAGGTATGAAAAGGTCCCTAGTCCTAGCACTGTGACGCCAAGGTCCAGTGGCAAGGATCGAAAAGGACCCCTTGGTACTTGGGTGAATGCGCGCATCATGTCAAGTTAGGACAATGCGATAACTTTCACAGGACCCAAAGGTGATAGAAAAGGAGAAGGCAAAGGTGTCTTGGCCGCAACAAGTGTTCCATTGCCTGCTAGAGTTTCAGACTCCATGAATCTCACCTCCAAAACAAGCAGAGCATAGCAGAGGAAGGAATCCAAGCTGTGGCAATTTATGGCTATGTGACCATATATTACCATCTGGCTCCAATGGCATCCAATGGCACATCAACTCACCAAGCAAAAGAGTCAAACGCTGCTTTCGCAGCAGCATTTGGGTGGAGACAGCTAAAGTTTCAGCAGTTTGCATTTCCCACTACCCTTCCAAAGTTTCTTCTTCCGTTCCAATCATGTCCAATCTTGCTCTCGCTTGTTCAGCCTTCCGCAGACTTCTTATTTGCACACACATCAATAGGTCCTCTCCCTTTGCTAGGATTGTATTCAACATGTCCCAGTCAAAGCTTCTGATAGCCCGTAGACTGCGTGGGAAATGCCACTTGGCGTGCTAACTTTGGATCAGCTGTTGCTAGGTTCAAGCTACAGTGATGCGAAAGAAGGTGCTGACCGGAGTTGGCTATGCATATGCAGATGGCTGATGGATGGGTCCGGTTTCATATTCCTTGCAGTTCGTGTCCCTTTCCTAGGCGCATCAGAGATTCCGGAGGCGTGCGACAATGTGTTTGCAGTCAACATCTCGACATAAGCTCCTTCCATCCCCTTGCCGTGTCTCTACACGTCTGTCCAAGCAGGTGCGGACTGATTGGTCGGGCTACACCGGTGTTTTGTCTGGGTCAAGCCAAGGCGCTGCGCGGTTTTAGAGCGGTCTTTTGGGAAACACCTCTTGCCAGTTGCTACGAGTTGCTATGAATCCGTCCCATTGTCACCAGGCTTTGCCAGTGCAAAGGGCTCCCAGGCGGAAATTCATCTTCAGTAGCAACATTTTTGCAACATTTCGATTCCTTGGTGTATTGTGCTGAAACCTTTTGAGCGACTTTCCTGTCTTTTTGGGCTCAAACAGACTCAAACAGGTTTGAAAATTATTCGCTTGCTGCGTGCTGTGGGCTTCCGCTATGGCTGTTCGCTGGGGGATCTTAGGATGTGCCGGCATCGCCGAGAAGTTTTGTGCCTCAGTAAGCCGTGCAGACAATGCAGAAGTGGCTGCAGTAGGATCCAGATCCATGGAAAAAGCCGAGCAGTTCATCGCAGAAAACTGCCCTGGAGCCAAAGCCTATGGTTCCTACCAGGATCTGCATCGGTTTCCCATTTTCCTTTGCCTTGCAAATGTTATGGAAACTTTCCCCTTCTGTGGACTGGTCCTTTAGTGTTGTAGGATTATGCATGCCTTCCGGGTCTTCGTGTTGTATTTGGGATAAACAATCGCCAGCTCAACACAGAGGGTTCTAGGCTTGTACCATGCCCCACCAGGAGCTGCTGACCGATGCCTCCATCCAAGCTGTGTATATTCCGGTCCCTACGACGCTCAAAACCGACTTAGCTTTAGAAGCGATTTCGGCCAAGAAGCACATCCTCATCGAGAAGCCCTTGATTAATGTGACGGACACCCAAAAAATGATCGACGCGTGCAAGTCGCAGGGTGTCCAATTTATGGACAACACGATGTTTGTTCACAATGCCCGACAGCTTGCCATGCGAAAAATCTTGGATGACTCTGAAAGGTTTGGAAGGGTCAAGCACGTCCAGTCCACATTTAGCATTGATCTTGGCAATGACGAGAATTGGGCGAAGAACAACATCCGGATGAAAAAGTCCTTGGAACCTTTGGGTTGCCTCGGTGATCTAGGTTGGTACAACATTCGTTTCACACTTTGGGCTTACAACTACGCACTCCCAACTAGTGTATCCTGCCGCTATGTTGAGTGCACTGACGAGGGTGTTCCTACTCACGTGATGGCTCAGATGTGCTTTGAGGGTGGGAGAACTGCCAGTTTCATGTGCTCATTCACAAGCGCCTTCCGGGACAATGCAGAGGTGTTCGGTGAGAAGCTGTCGCTCTCGCTGGAAGACTTTGTAGTAACTTCTGCTTTGGACACGGCACCGTTCAAGGTGGTGAAGACCGGGTTTGGTTCGAAAGCCGAAACATTTCCGGTGGAGTTTAAGGATGAAGAGGTCCAGTGCGGGGTGCAGCACACGGCAGTGGTGGAGGCCTTTTCTAAGACAGTGCTCTCTGGTATTGATGAGACTTGGCCAAGGCAAACTCTTGACACTCAGACTGTTTTAGATGCAATGGTGCTTTCCGCTAGCCATGATGGCGCTTGGCTTCAGGTGACTCGCTGACATCTCTGGGTCTCCTGGCAGCAAGGATTCAAATGAATCATCAGTGCAGGCCGCGCACCATGGTGAAAAGATGAGCGAAGATGCAGTGTATTTGCAAGCAATCCCTGGTAGTCTTTAACCTCTTTAATTAATATAAAGCTTTGCCGAATGGTCACATGATTACGACATGGTGCTGAAGAAGTTATTTACTCATGCGGAGGGGGGTCAGAGCCACAGGAGTTTCAAATAGAAGGTGCTTCTTCAATCAGCAGATTGGGTGAGTTGAAGTTGCAGGTTTGAAGGCAGGGAAGCAAGCTGTTGCTTTTATTTCTGTTGCAGTGTTTGCAGGCGCATGCTGATAATTCTAGTGACTTGGCTTGCAAGGGAAGGATATTTAATATGATTAATATGGCTCCTGGAGTTTTTGACGGCCAATCTTGAGTGCGACTGCACCAAGGACCTGCTGTGACAGGAGCTCCACCTCCACCACCACCTGGTGGTCCCATGCCACCAAAGCAACTTGGTGTCACCATGCAAGTCAATCAAACAGCAGATTTTGCATGATTTTGTTGGGTGTTGACATGGTCAAATCTACAAACCAAAGAGATAAACAAACAGAGGTAACAGAGGTAAAACAGCAAGCAACTCGATGCAACAGCTTCGCATCCTGAACTGTACTGACCAGTTTGGGCTTGCTGAGGCAAGTTGGTGCAACTGGCCCCATGATGCCAGGTTCCGGCCCTAGACGAGTCAGAGCAACCTGGGTGCATCATGGATCATCATGGCTGCCCTAGAGCATTTCATATTCTGAATATCATTTCATCGAGCAACATGTAGCCGTGTGCTTTGCGCTGAAAGGTGGGGCATCTGTACCTGCTGTGTGGCCAGAGGTTGGATGAGCTGCACTGAAAGGGATGAACTCTTGGACTGTGCAGTGCAACCCCTCTGCAGGCGAGACCAGGAGGGCGGTGCCCAGCACCGTTCATGAATTTCGGCGGCAATTGGTTTAGAAGGTTCGACGGGAGCTTCATGGAGCTTCTGGAATATTGAATTCGCTGGCTGCGTGCACCATAGATACGCCGCAGTATACCAAGGATGAGTGGCATTGGCACCACGCCTGTGCCTGCAGCTTGCCAGCAAGACTTACTCAGCTGGCCCCCGGCTAGAGTGGATATTATTATAACACTCCAACATCTATCGTCTTTTCCCACGTGGGCTCCTCTCTGCAGATGTGCCTAAAAGCGGGATGGCACAGAACAAAAGCTCGAGGACAACACGGATGGGCCCTTTCACATGGACCGCATATGCGAAAGAGCCAACATTTGGATACATTTGGTTGAAGCATTGAAAGAAATATGGAACATGTAGCAAAACAGACCGCCCTAGACAGTGGTGGGAGGTAGAAACTAAGTCAATTTGGTGTGCAAAAACCTTTCGGGCTCGGCAGCTTGACGAAGCCAGGCCTCTTTCTTGACCAAAAACATCCAAAAGGCAACTTAGTATAAGCAAACTCCTTGACATTTATTTTGGCACACTCGCTTGCCTGTGCGGACAGCTGTGGCTAGAATGCCTTTTGTGTGAAAGGCGGGTGTGTGTGTTGTGTGTGTGTGGTTGAAAGTCTGTCGTGGTGAAGGTTCAGTGTCGTGCGCTCAATGTCAGGGTGGTGTAAGCTTTGGTGTGGCTCGCCCGGTCGTCAAGGGTTGGCGCAAATATATCGCGGAAAAAAGGTTTTGCATCCACTCGATGGCTCTCAATGTCCGGAGAAAGCGCTTGTGGAAACCGGCAAGTTTGTGCGTGAAGCATTTTAGTTTAACTGTTACGATTCCTCCATGTACCATACTGGCACTGCAGTAGGGTCTTTTTAAAGAAGTACTCTCACAAACGGCTCTTGCTGCAAAAGCTCCTGATATAGGTTTCGAAGAATAATGGTGCCCGTTGTTCAAAGGGTACCTTTCATACGGCAGAGAGGTTCCATTTGCAAACTGCTTTTGGGCAGACAGTCAAGTCAAAGGCGATTGCATATACTGTCCGCAGAAGCAGTGGAGAATTGCGTGCACACTGCTCCCCTTGTGATCTCATGGGATATACAGAGATTGGATGCTAGGTCTGAAACAACAGGAGTTTCAAGATGTTTGTTTGATATGGGGACCAATTCAAACTGTTTTACATACATCGTACGAATTGCTCATCAGTCCCAGCTCCTAAAGCCCACCACATATTTTTCTCAGGGTATCAACAGTGTTGCGGTGAACCAGATCGCATATCCACAGCAGGGACCTCAGTGACCTATCAGCCGGGGTGTGATGTGGTAAGCCCCTTTGGGGTAACATGACCATATATACCCAAAAAGACAACAAAGAGGCCTACCATCAGCTTACCATTGGCCATCAGTAAATATTTAGAAGCTCCAGCAGTCCAGCAGCATCGCTAAATAAACATCAAAGCTCCAGCAGTGGCTGCTGGACCACCTTACGCGAGGAAGATCTCACTGAGGTATAGCACCATGATGCCGGGCATGAGCCCTCCCATGCCACAGCCTTTGGCCATGAAGCTTGGCACTGAATTATATTATTTTATATTATATTCATTTATCATTGATTGGTTGTCAGATCTTGTCAGTGCTATATGCACTTGTTCTGTTGCTTGCTGCTTGGTGTCATACGTTGTCCCTGCTCCGTGAAGGAATGCTCCGGGTGTCCAGAGCCCAGCCTGTGATCACCACAGCAAATCTTGGTGTGTTCATATGCATTCTTCCACCGTTCAGCACGCAGGCATTGCCTGGCATGTATCCTGGCCATGCCGGATGCCCAGTTTCTGTCATGGGCTGTTCATTGGAACAGAGAAATCAGCAGAGTTGCCGTATGTTGCCGTATTCTCCTGACTTGGCTGTAGACTCCTTCACCTGTTGCGAGGTTCCGCCTAATCCGGTTCACTCTCCTTATCCGGGCTTGGGCGGAGCAGGCAATGCCTCCCCGCCATGAGTTGGAACATGTTGGAACTAGCAATTTGCAGAGCCGGAGTTGGGCAGGCGTCTACGAAGATGCAGGTGCAGGATGGGGAGGATTCAATACTTTGGGCTCAAGCTTAACGCCTAACTGATCTCAGCCTGGTGTTCTTTCTCTCCGTCTCTTTCTCTTTTTTACACTGTTTGTTGAAGCTATGTTGAAGCCTTGTTTCACTGCTGTGTGCTGAAGGTTACCAGAGCCTGGGTTTGCAACTCATGCCCTGCCTCAGGACGCTGGTGAGAAGCAAGAACTGCTTACTGCTCACAGTTCATTTTCCAGCCTGACAGGTGAACAAATATAGATTTTGTTATTTTTGGTCATGTCAGACAGGAAGCTCACCCAAAAAGACTTCGGCTGTCCATAGTCGAGTCATGTCGATTCACCTGGACGTAGCAAAGCCAGGCATGCGATGTAGATTACGATCCGCTAGGTAGGTGGCTCTTTGAAATTCCGGAGGAATCAGCACTGCTGCTTGGCAATCTTTGCAGTGGCGCTCACTAGTCACTGGTCATCAATATTATGTCAATGGACGTCTTCAATCTAATTCAGCTGTTCCTCTTCACTTGTTTTCAGATTCTCTCCGAAGGGCTTGGCGATTGTTCTCTCAAGCCTGTTGATGCGATGTGAATGACGTGAATGCGACTGTGCAAAAAAAAGATATGCGCGCCAAATTTGCACATCAGATACGTACTTGCCTACCTTGGCTTCCTTTGAAGGGCTACCGGATCAACTTGATTAAACTTGACCACCTGATAAAGCTTGTATCCGTGTATTTTGATGCATGAAAATGACATAGAGAGCCACTTCTCCCCACTCATATAGTTAATGATCTGATGCTGGGACTTTCAGATCAGCTAGCAGGAGAAGTTCAGCATTCTGCCACGTTTGGCGAACATCTTTGATGCCACCGTGTCCAAGCTGGGGCCACAGTTGCCAGGTCTTGTGAACCTGCCGCAAGTTCAGACACATAGACATTGACTGCCGTTGTAGGCGAGTGTCCGTGACTCGCTTTATTGACTACGCTCCAATGGTCTTCCAGCCGTGGCCTTGGCGCGAGACAAGGGACAGAACCATTTAGTCCAGTTGCTCCATTTGGTCCATTTGGTCAAGTTCAAAGATGGCCTGTCCAATGATTCAATGCCTTGGTCATGGGGCCATTTGGATTCCAACATGTGAAACCTTCACCAAGTGCCCAAGGCGAATACGAGCTTCCTTTGGAATCCTCAACGAAGACTACTTGAGATCGGTGGGACCGGAGCAACTTTTGGGCAACATGGCGCGAAGCTCAGCCTTGCTCTTGGAGGACACAGACTTGTAGAGGCAACCAACGATTGGAGATCATGTACGGACGCTTCACACAATCATGCAGTGCACAAAAATCTATTGTATGATATTGTATGCATGTTCGATGGGCACAACATGTAACACGTATGCGCACTGTACATGCACACATTCATATCAACTATGTCGTATGACCCCAGGTAGATTGCAACCTCAGCAGAGACATCCTGAGGTGCTGGGCAACTTGTCCTCTTTGTCTGAGCTGTCTTCCGAGGGCAAAAGCCCGACCCTCTGTGCAGAAAAGGATCGTCAACTGCATTCAGTCACACAGTTGTGACATGTTGTGCTCCAAACTTACATGTTACATTTACATAGATTACCGGCAAGAAGAGGGGTAGTTCACCATATTCCCCCTTGTGGCTGGGGGAGGTTGGGAGCAACCATGACAAGTCATTCTTTGCTTGGCAATCAGTTCTGGGTTTCATCATGTTTCATCCATCTCGAGGCGGTGCATTTTTCTACTACACTGCTGATGGGACACTTGGCCATTTAAGACACACTTGGTGGTTCTTCAGATCCTGGATCTATCTGGATCTGTATCCCTAGCCTGGAGGAATGATCCAAATTGACCAATATTATTGACGGTGTGGTAGCGCCTGAAAGGATCAGAAGGCCTCTTTAGCGGATGGTGTTCCAATGCCTAAGCATTTCACGGACAATTGGCGATTTTACAAAGGTTTCTGTTTGTTGTTGCCACTCCGCCTACTTTCCGAGGAAATACATGATGAAGACCGTGACGCACAAGGTGGGCTGCGTGCAAGACACACAAGTGCTGGCAAGACGCAACAGCATGATTGCCTCTGTGGCCAAGGAGCAGATACTGCTTAAGAAAATGCTGAAGAACTATCACGAACCTTGGAAACAATCCAGTCACATAGTGGCCGTATCTCGCCATCACGATGTGCTGTTGTGAGCATGATCCGAAAACTTATTTTGGCTTCTGGCACCAGCGTTGCCAAGGACCACATTGTCTCAAATCCGGGCACCCTGCTTGTGCGATTCCTGGGATTGTCTGAGCCTTGGTGAAATGAAGTCGCTCCAAGCACCAGTTTGCATCGCCCACACCTGGGCACTTGAGGCATTGCCTAAGTGTACGCAAGGACAGGAAAGCTGGCAAGGCCTCTACCTGTCTCGCTTTGCATTGCTTCTTTTCGCATAAGGTTCAGTGGAAAAAACAATTCCAAGCAAGAACAGACAGGAGAGTCATGAGAGGACAAATTGCACAAAGAGAGAGAGAGAGAGAGAGAGAGACACAGAGAGAGAGAGAGATCGATCGATCGATCGATCGATGGATCGATCGATCGATCGATAGATAGATAGATAGATAGGTAGATAGATAGATAGATAGATAGATAGGTAGATAGATAGATAGATAGAGATATATATATATCTATATTATACGCATGTATATATACCGATCAGTGCTTCAATGATTCAGGGACCTGCGGTGCAGAAAGTGTACTTTGTCGTCTGGCCCTGAGTGCTTGATGACTGAAGCATCAGAGCTGAGTGCAAAAAAGACCGGAAAGGACATGGATTTCCCGGTGCTGAGGTAATGAACAACATGTTCAACACGCCCTTTGAAATTCATCGGCGGTATGATCTCAAAGGCCAGTGCCAAGGAGAGTACTACTACGCCGTATACGCCGTCATCGATTTCCAGCCCTTCGCTTTGGCTCATTGCAGGTTCCTGGGTTGGCCGTGTCACAACCGGGGAGTTTGATCCCAGCGTTGCTCTGAAGGACCGGATCATTTCAGTCGCAGGAGCCCTTAATGGATTCTGGGTACTATATAGATATATCAATATCAATATGAACATACATATAAATACAAATAACTAAATAAATGAATAAATAAATAAACGCACACACACACAAATATATATATATATATATATAAGAGTACCATATAATGGGCCCGGAACGTATAAACAATGAACAACTCAACTGTGCCCCGCAGCTCGACAGGACCTGGACTTCACAAAGGCAAACGAAAAGATTCGTGTGGGTGAGGAGCGCAAAGCAAAACTTGTGGCACAGATCGAGAGGGACAGCCCTGCACCCAGGTGTCATGCGAGCACACTGTCAGAATCTGTCAGACGACACAGACATGATGACACTGGGCACGGTGTTTGCATGCCTTTTCATGCCCCATTTCCAGTTTCCACTCATGTACTTTCCTGGCATTTCCTGGGACTCCTATTGATAAACACGCCAGGTCTTTTCTCTTTGCAATGTCTTGAAGCCTTTTCCTGTGAGGTTCTTTCCTAAAAGAGAACAATGTGATTGACTATTCACTTCTGCTTGGGATCTACCAGACCGGGACCACAGTTTTGCGATGTGCGGACTGTGCAGCCATTCGTGTGACGGTCGTGACCGCCTTGTGACCCCGCGCCTTGCTGTGCCAATGATCATCAATGATCCAAGGCTTGGAAACTCAGGAGAAGATTGCGCAGAGCTAAGTCAGCTAAGTTGCTTTAGAATGTTATATATATATATGATTTATAAATCTCTATAATTTGTAATGCTTTGACGTACTTTGACATGCTTTATCTATTGTGATTCCTCGCAGGTGGCTTGAGGGCTTGCAGATGCTTGAGCCATGAACTGTGTCATGCAGTGGTGTCAAGACTAAAATGGTCTAAAATGTCCAGGCGTGGAGGCAAAGGAGATGGTGGTGTGCTCGGTCGCAATTCGCGTGATGCATTTTTTCCTCATGGTTTTACAATGGTTTTCACATGCTTTCAGCCTCTTTTAGCATGATTTTTCAACAAAACGTGAGCTTTTGCACATCCAGATTTGGGATGGATTCCTGTTCAGGCCCTGGAGAAGGTAAAGGCTGGAGGCCGGGCAAGCGGGCAAAGCGGGCAGTTGCAGTTCTCCGGCCAGAGATGGTTCCAATGGTTCCAATGGTCAGGTGACCCGCGAGAAAACTTTCAGCGCGACAGCTCACTGGGGCTGTCAACCCAGATCTCCGATGAACTCCATGGGCCGAATCAGCTCCAAGAGTTCTAAGCAGTTTCAGTTCCAACATGCACCAGGGTACCGACTCAGACACATGACCATGACAGTCCCCTGAATTGAACAGGTCAGAAGGCCAAAAGGAATACACAAAAAGAGCAACTGTCATTGAACAATGTGATTCTGATATATTGTGATGACATAACCTCCTGTAAACTCCCATGAAAGCATTGGTGAAGATGAATGGACACAGTAGGCCCGATACAATTTCTGGAGTGACGTGGGATTTTCCCGAACACTCCAATGCGCCAGGTACAAGGCCCAATAAGTAAAAATGATAGGGCGGATATCACCTGGTCTTGACTGACCCATCGACTATATAGTTTGAGGCTTCAGATATGCATCACCTTTGCATTCTTGCATGAAATCATTGGACCCTACATGGACAAATATTTTGAGATAGGTTGACCCCCAAATCATTTCCCGGCTTCCCCAAAGAACTGGAGCGAAGGGACCAAGCCTGGACCACTTGTGACAGCACGCCCCTCTCTGGAGCTCAGGTTGAAGGGTGCTTCCACAGCAACCACTGGAGAAATCACAGTTTCTTCCTCGGAGTGATGAAGTATCGTGCATGGGCCCAAAGAGCAGGAGAGAGAGCTGGTTCTCTTCCAAGCAAAATTTGACTTGATAAATGCAGAGCTTGGATTCTGATGAGCGATGCTAGGTGAGACTCTCGCCAACAGAAGAGTTTGCTCACCATGAGGTGCACAGAACCCCTGGAAAATACAAACCCAAAGCACAAGTAACTGAATACAACTGACATCACTTGACAATTCACCGCAGCATGCTTTTTGCTGTCTCTTGCCGTCTGCCTGTGCATGGTCGAAATTTCGTTTCCACCTTGCTCAAAGCCTCGCGGGTATTTGATAGGCAAAACATTCATACAAAACGCACACATCAAACACATCACATCAGAGGACAATTTTCAGGTGCTGCAGCCTGTGCACCTCGTTCCTGGCGTTCCTGGCACCCGCTTCTCTCAATTCCATCTTCGTCGCCGCATACCAGCCGCAATGCCCAAACTCGCTGTGCTGAATGAGGCAGAGGAGGAAATCCCTGAAGGGGCCAACTCCGCTGAGGTCGTTGTGGGTATTGCGGATATGATTGGAATTGACATAGTGAATGAGCCTCAATTTCTATGGATTGCAGAGGAGGCTTCGAGAGCCCACATTCCACCAGATTGGAAGGAGCTCACGAACGAGGATGGCGAAGTGCTGTATTACCACACCCAAGAACGCAAGCTACAGAAAGTTCATCCTCTTATCCTGCGATACCAGGAGGTCTATTTCAAAGCCAGAAGCTACACAAAGCAACTTGAAAGTGGTCAGATTGGAAATTTGCTCGAACAGACCGATGCGAAGATGGCTGCCATCACTGCTTCTGTGATGGGCCGAGCATCAAAAGGCTTGCCTCCAGCCACTCCAGAAGTAGTTGAAAGCCTGGCCAGGGTTCTTAGCGTTGACAGCAAGAAGGAGTTTTTTCTTTTCAGGGTCGTGAAGCAGACAATAGAGGCCTATGTGGAGAAGAAACTTGATTTGAGTAGCATCATTCAGGACTTGAAGGATCCCATAGAATTCCTGCGCCAGATCCGAAAAAAGCAAAACCAGGTGGACGTCATCCGGAAGCCAACAACCGTAGTGATGTGTCAGGAGTGTGAGAACCGGGCGGCTGTGCTAAAGTGTGAGCAATGCAAGGACTACTTCTGTCAGGATTGCTTCAACAGTACCCATGCCACTGGCAAGCGGCGAGCCCATATCACTTCTGATGTGGAGCAGCTGGTGTGTGCCGCCTTCGAAGACCGTGTTGCCACTTGTCAATGTGTTCAGTGCGGTTTGTTCTATTCTGATGAGGGCTTCATGCACGTCCATGCTTGGGATGCCGCACGTCCGGATTTGCGGAATCATCTCAAGCGGGTCATCAACGGCTTAGTCTGCTTGGAGTGCGAGCACTACAATGCTTCCGTTCTCTGTGAGGATTGTGTGGACCTTTTCTGTACAGAGTGCTTTATCCGGCTCCATCGCAAGGGCAAGCGACGTCAACATGTTCATTTGACCATTGACAACACAGGTCAGATCTTTCGAGGTGGTTTTCTGGTGCCACCTGAGGAGGCACAGGTGTTGACAGATCGCGCACGATCCACGGTTGAGACAGGTCCATGGGTGCCATTTCGCGATGATGAGCTCAATGTCTATTGGTACCACTTGGTAGAGAAAAGGTCTGTCTCGCAGAGTCCCGTTGATCCGGTCACAGGAGTGGATGCGGCAGTTGGTGTGGACCCTCTTCCTGATGAAGAGGAGGAAGCGGAATGAAGGTAATGCTACCCGCTTCAAGATTGGTGCATGTTGAGGGAGATTGAGCTGCAATGCTTCAGACTGTTTCACCGGCTCAGATCCAACTACACAGTTTCACAGATGAATTCCGGACTTGTGCTTCGCCCAGTGAGAAAACCTTGGCATTAGTTGTTTGACAGTTGTTAAGTCTCTCCTGCCTTGACAGTTTCATGCAGGTCCTAAACATTCCTAAACTTGAGACGTGTTTGTACCAATGAATTTCAGATGTTTCATCATTTGTCTGCTATTCTAGGCACATGATGGCACCCAGGATCCCTAGAAAGGGAACTCCGGAGTGAGAACTGATAGAACTGAGCGTTTGGAGATGTCAGATGTCAGGTTCCCTTTCATCAGGCCCAGATGGGTGGCATGTTGTCCTCGGACCAGAAGGCGAAGTCGGCGAAGTCGGCGAAGTCGGCGAAGTC
>Ga0126342_10001889_pt1 | contig 31149 bp, 34 predicted proteins | sample Cyp1metagenome_FD_92528 | JGI IMG/M metagenome (GOLD analysis project Ga0126342, IMG submission 92528) | Coral microbial communities from Lord Howe Island, Old Settlement Bay, Australia - Cyphastrea 1 metagenome | ecosystem: Host-associated > Invertebrates > Cnidaria > Coral ...
ATTCTTTTTTTTGAAAGTCCGTAATGTCGCTAATCTTTTGTCTTGGTTTCGGTCCCCAACCTTTTCCGCTAACTGCGGCGCGCGAACCTTTTTTCATTTCCAAAATTCTGTCGGTGACCATAGGCATATCTTGGAATATCCCGCTTGCAAGCTGAACCCAAAAATGCTGCAATACTTGCAATACCACTTAGCTTCCGCAGAATTTTCACCCCCCGAAATCCGCACCGCCCGACTTCGAGTCACGATCGCCGTGCCACCGGTTCGGTAGGGTCGTTCCATGTGCATGGGCCAAACAGCCAACACGCCCAGGGTCGCCAAAGCCGAGCCAGCAGCCATGCGATACTTCGGGATGCGCGCCAGGGCATAGAGAATGGCAGGAATCGCTGCAGGTCCTACCTGACACCGGGGACTGGAATCGTGGCGATGTAACGAGGTGACTTTATTGTTTGTGGATGACTTAGCCGTAAATGATGCTATCCAGTTGATTTACCATAGCTCCTTTTCAACATGTTCAATCCGCAACCCGAGTCTAGGCCCTGATAATGATAGCTTCTCCAATTTCAAGCAGCAATTAGGGTGAGGTGTGCATAGATGCTCCAGAATGAACTTTGGATCAGCCCCAAAAGGGCACCCAATGTATGGTTTCGGCCCAGGGACGAAATAGCAACCTTGCAAGACTGAGAAGAAAAGCAAACCTCGGATGCGATGCCTTGACGCCACCAAACATCCCATCCCAGCACCGGTGCTGTTTATATATTTGAAATATTTGGATTGTTTGGGTAGATTCTCCCAACCCAGTCAGCCAAATGGAGCTTGCAGTTCCCATTGTTTTGCCATCTTCCAGCTGCGAGAGGCTCATGGGATTGTAGGCCTTCCTGATATGCTGCACGAGGTGTCCCATGCTCGGGGTAATCTCGCCTCGGTACGGAGCCGTCCCACAACTGAGGTTCGCCGTCCCTGGGGATTAATGGGGAACATGCAGATGGCCAATGCCACACAGCAGGATCTCGGGGAGCGAGCAGAGCCCATCACCTGAACGAAGTTTTAGATGGGACTTCACTATACTAGCATTGTGGGGACTGACTTATATCTACCATGAGCCCACCGTTAGAAGAAACTTCTGAAACGACATCATCCTCCGATCATCCTCCCATTCCGAACCCGTTGCAACCAAGTGTCGCAGCCGAGGAAGCCGCTCGTCCCGTCGGGAGATCAGGTACTCACCTCCCAGCTTTCGATGAAAATGTTCATGCCATTGGTTTCAATGGTTGGACTATCACCATCTATCACCTATTTTGTGGTAACTTTTGTGGAGATTTGGGGGAGTTCGTTGAGCGAAGCCCGGCATCCCCAGCATCCAGCCCGACCTTCGGGGTGCAAATGTCGTGTTGGAACCCAGTGGCGCGCCATGATGCCTTGGGACAGGGTTGGGACGTAGAGCCTGCAGTTCCACCTTCAAAGTATATGATGGATCCCCCTGGGTATAAGGCCTCAAGGCAAGCATGTTTGTAGTGGAAATTGGCATGGGGATTATGATGGTATATGACCACAAATTATGAATCAAAGACTATTAAGGGTGGTATGTCCCATCATTGTCTTTGTTGCTTCACCCCAACTGCGTACCATCCACGGATGGAGATCAGGCAAGAGGCTCAACCACAGGTAGTTCAGGAATGCTCTGGCCAAGATCGCCAACTTGGCTGGCAAGAAAGCTGGCTGGTGCAGCTCAGGATAGCTGTCGGCTTGCATAATGAAACCTTGCCAGCTGCCGAAGGTTGATGATGCATGTAAGACATGTATATATGTACATACTGTACATATCATATTTATATGTATGTAGCATGTGTGTATAATATATACAAATACATACACGGAGTGCCGGGCATGGCATACAAGTAGGATTATGTATATAACAATGTAATTATGAGTATAAGAAACGGCCTTGATTTGGGATCCATAAGCCTCTATTTCACGGGATTCTCATCCTCCAAGTCTGGTCATTTGACTTCTGGTTTTAAACGATGTGCATTGAACCAATGGCCAGATTGTAGCAGAGCACCTCAAATGACCTCTTCAAGAAAAGTTTCAGGATGTTTCAGGATATTCGAACCAGCCACGGTTTTTATTGATCGATGTGGGTCAGAGAAAAACCACTTGCAACCTGAAATGCACGCCACCCCCAGATCCAGTTTCCGGGTGGCCTCCCAATGTGGCAGGTAGTGCAATGGCCTTCACTGCGACAAAGCTGGTGGTGAAGGCTCCTGATCAGCAGATGCTCAGTGGATCTCAGTGAGCCTAAACTTCTTCGAAAGGATCAGGTGGATGGGAACTGCTTGTGTGATCTTGTTCGAAAGGATCTTGACGTAGGAATCGTCCATAATTTTCATCCCCCCGTGGCACCTAGGAAAAAGCGCCAAATCAAGCTGGACGGCGAGGTCCCGTTCTCCGCCAGCATGCGAAGGATGTCCTGGCTCATAGCTGGTGGTTATGGATGTTAACCGTTAACCCCGCAGATCATATCGGAAATTTATAGTTTTATAGGTGTTGACCCATTTCTTGTAGATATTTCCATGAGAGTTGATTCAATCTGCTCTATAAACTTCACTTTTTGAGAGGGTCGACCAGGGCTAACCACTATATTTCACCTTGGAAAAGTGAAGTTAGCCCCAAATAAACTCCAAAATCTCTGGGAACGTTCCAAGGTGAAAGATAGTGGTTAGCCAAGGTGCAATATGGTGGCAACATCCGGGAACCCTGAGTCTTCCCCCATTCCAACCGCACAAGCACCACCCCACGCTCCAGAAACGCCGTGGGGATTTCCGCCGAGAAGAGCAAAGGTACAATCCAAGCCACCCCCTGAGCACGTAAGCCTGGGGTCTGAGCCATCGGTGCCACATTTCCGAGCCCAGGCGAAGCTTACAATGGCAATGATCGGTCGAAAGGAAGTGATTCCACAGTACCATTTGAAGCAATAATCCGTGGATCAATGCAGGAATTAGATTTGGGGTGGTTCTAAATGTCAGTACATCCAAAAAAAAAGGAATGATAGAAACATCATGCCTGGTTTTGGTAGATGTTTTACTGAGTCACGTAAATCGCGGCAATGTGCTTTGGACGCATGGCACGCGTTTAGCTCATACAGAACTCTTCATCCAAATGAAACTGACAACAACTCTTCTGTCGGTATCAAAGGTGAGGCACCACAGACTTGGTCAAAATTTTGAGCTAAACAATGAAATTTGGCCGGGGGCTGATCAACGGAGCCTTCCAGAAAAATCATCCCAAGAGTCGGGGTATACCCAATGTCATCAACCACTAATGGCGATGCCACAATCGATGGAATGGTAGGGGAAATCTACAGGCGACTGTAGGGATACTTCAGATTTTCCCAGGGACAATCATCCCATGGCCAACCCATGGGATCCAATCATGGATGGGGGATGGTATATCCCACTCGTATTACCCTCTGGTTATGACTAACAGTTCGCCATTTTAAGATCCACCCATGTTTAATAGGTAAACCGAACCATCTATATATTTCTATTAGGGCCATGGCTTAACCATGGCTATGTTAGTCATAACCAGATGGTACATTAACCATCATTAACCATTGATATCCCATATGGCATATTGATACTTATCTATTTGATACAACTGCTATCCCAAAACGCCGGCATTGCATCCCAGTGGCATGACCAAATCTTCACGAAGTTGCCTAGCTCGTTGAGCGCCCAGAGAGGATCCGACAGCCTGAGGCGCTTCGCCAACGAAGCGAACCCCGAAGTGTTGTTAAAAGATGGATGGACATCTTTGATTATTTTTCATATTTATGTGATTCATATGACATATGTGACTCATATGTGATTCATATGTGATTCATATGTGATTGCGAGATATTCCCGAATGATGAGGGATAAACTGGCGATACTTTGGAGCACCGATTGCCTACAGGGAGAAGTTGGCACCCGGACACTTCTCCCACACCCATTGATCCGAGGAACAGTTGCCCCCTCAGTGCCAGCAGGGTATAGCTGCTGTATCCTCAGGCAGTTTGGACAGTTGGCATATCCCGTAAATCCCTGTCTTTCCATCAGGTTTCAGACAGTCAAAACATTTTGCCAAATGGATTTCTTGCTTGGTGTGTGAGTGTCAAATTTCAAGAGCCACAGGAATTGCAAATCTCGTTCCTAGTCTTCACCACCCAATTATTGGGTACTTATTTTGGTTGACCTCTACCCAGCTGGAGAATCTCTACCCAAGTCTTCGGATTGCAAGCCTTGTTCACCATACTACATTCATCCCAAAGCCTTATTTGTTGGCCAGTAAGATTGATGACAGTAGGAAAGGCAATAAGCGTGATGGTAACAATAACATTGGTAGTACCAGTAACAACAGTAGCCATAACAGCAGGAACGATTACTATTCACATTGTCATCCTCACTGTCGTTCTCATTGTTATTACAGTTATCATTTGCTATCATTAAAATCATTATATGAGTGAGAATGTATTATTAATCTATTGCCAGTGGTGTTCCTACTACTATTCTTAGTATTGATAATAAAGCCATTCTTAGTATTGATAATATGATCCTCGTTATTATTAATATTATCGTCGTCGCCTGGGTTGTCATCACCATCATCTCTCTTGACATGCGTTTACCATTTTAGAAATTGTGCATATATATATATATTTATTTATCTATTTATATATATTTATATACACGTATTATACGTATCATTGCAGTATATAAGCAGTGTTGTTCCCCACCCATGTATGATAATTCAGGTAAAATCAAACTAAGGTTCCAAGGGAGAAGCACAGCATGGCTTCGGAGCCCACTGGAGAATTCCAGCGTTTGCTGCACAGCTTTCGCAAACCTCAGCCAATCACTGGGGGGATTCCCCAGCAGGGCATATCATGGGTGTGTCATGGGGAAAGGATGCTTTACTATGGGATTCAACCATCAACTATGGGGATACAATTGGGTATTATATGACGGATATCATAAAACGAGGCATTGATGCTGTATCAAAGGGGTAGTAATATGTAGTAATATGATATACCGTCCCATTGGCAATGGGCAATCTCGAAAATGGGCACCCACCTGAAATCGCTGAGCCCAAGGAGCTGAAATAGGAGCAGCCAAAGGCATGGATTGCCTGGATTCCGTTGTGAAAAAGTCATGGAACGCCATGAAAAATTGGGAAAATTGCCATGTTTGCTGAGGATTTAACCATCAAAAACTAGCTTTAGCCATTAAGGAGATACAGACTCGGGATCTGGAAGCACGAATGACCAACGAAAAGGTCAGATGCAGTAGATGGATTCTACGCAAGATGTTGGTGTGAGCTGCCCCGAGCACACTGTGAATTTCGGATTTATAAACAAACCTTAATTTGCCAGTAAGCTGCCGAGAGTAGATAGTGCTCCTTAGTGAACTCATGCTTCAGATTTAGGTGTCCTTGAGAACCCCCCCAAAAAAAACACGACTTCGGGGATGCACACCCAAAAAGGGCATGCGAATAGGGGAAATGAAGACGAACCACTAACCATAACTTAAAATGAAACTTGTTTGGTGGCGTCCCGACATTTTCAGACAGCCGAAAATGTAAGTTCATGCTGTTGTCTGATTCCAGACCCCAAAAAAATGGATGATTTACCCTCTGGTAAACTAACATAGCTGTTGAAAGTGACCATTTATAGTGGATTTTCCCATTAAAAATTGTGATTTTCCATAGCTATGTTAGTTTACCAGAGGGTACCACAAAAGCTTGCACATCTCAGCATCGAATGACAGGCCCTGCCGGCCTGTAAAACACTTAAATGATCGCCAGGTCGAACCCCAAGCGTCACAGAAATTATCCTTCTATGGAAATCACATGCAACATCCCCTTATTTGTTCACTCACCACTATCCCAACATGTTTCAGATCGTTTGCTTGGCTCAACTTAGATATCCTGGGAAACTGATATAATGTATCTTTGGTTGGGTACAAGTTTCGCAATGTCACAAAAACCAACTCCTAATTCTAGTCCCCATTTAGCATGCGCCATTCGCATGAGGGATCGTGGGTTATGTTGGAGTTTATGGTCTTGATTTTTGAAAATGCAACATTGTCGTAGCAAGCTGTTTCGTCTCGTTTCTGGAAGCATCTCATGTTCTGATGATGCACTTGAGAATTCGTGTTCAAACATAAAATGATGTCTACTTTGATTCACCAGTTGGCATTGTTGTGGTCTATTTAACCCTGGCGATACCAGTCTCAGCTCCCAATGAGTTGGAAACCGTACTGGGTACCATCATAGCTGGGTACCGCAAACCTTGGCTGATACCATATGGATTTTGCTGGGAAACCCAGATTTTCAAGATGAAATCGCCATATGTGCCAGTTTGGTCAAATCCTCACTCTTGGTAAAACTCCCCATTTGCGGTTGGTAAAGTCCTTATTGTTGTTGGTTAAACCCCCAAGTTATGTTACTTCAATCGCCATCATTGGCACAGCCGCCCAGCTTCCGCCACTTTCCGCTTCAGCAAGGCATTGGCGGAGGACGCGGAGCGGAAGAAGGCATCCCGCAAGATCAGCCGCAGGGCGTGAAAGCCGATGCAGCTGCAGATGGTGATCGCCTCAGCGGAAAATCCCTGATGACGGATATGATGAAAGATATTCAAGGGAAAATGATATGTATGTCACGTCATATAAAGTAATATACAAGGCTTGAAAGCCTTTTGGAAAATCTCCAACCAAGTGGCTTTCATTGGAATTCCCTGTTCAACGATTCTTCATACACTCCCCAATAGATGAAACATGATGAAACGGTGTATAACCATGTATTTATAACCTGTCATAACATGTTAAAACCAACAGAAACACCACCAGATGGTACCCTCTGGTAAACTAACATAGCTATGGAAAATCACCATTTTTAATGGGAAAATCCACTATTAATGGTCATTTTCAATAGCTATGTTAAATTACCAGAGGGTAGGGGGTTCAACACTGCTCAACACTGTCCGAGTCACCATCGTGCCCTTCCTGGTGAGGGCATTGACCCCTCCCGGGCTGTCGTCCAAAAAGGACGGATCCACTGACCTGCATCTGATGGTTTTCTATGGGTTTTCCAGCCACCACTTATAATTGGGATAAGTAGGGTTAATCCACTTATAATTGGGGTTTTCCACCCACTTACTAAGTTCAAGCCGCCACATCTGATTTGCCACAAATTCCTTGACACCACCGCACCTTAGAACCTTGGTTATCGCCGTCTCTTCTTCGAAGGAAGAGTTTGACGACGCGAGGTCAGAGGAATCGCTGTTCCCATTCGTTAGGGATCGCCGTCCTGGGTGATCAAACATATCAAAGCTGTGTGATTTTTTGTTGCAACTCATGCGGCCAACCCAATAGGAAGACCATGTGGTCATCGTTCTGATAATGTTCTGATAATTATCTTAAACAATGCCCAAGTGAACTTCATGGATTTCATTTTACCACACCAAACCTGGGGAAATGGGCCCATGGGCCTATGGCATTTCCAACCCAGATCCGTCCCAACCAAGCGTCTTGGCGACCCCGGAATGGGCTTTTTAGCCCATGCTTCCGGTCGGTGGAAGCCTGTGACCGAGAAGAGGATCGAAATGATCCCCATGGCGCAAGACTGGTGCCTACGCCAACGAAAATATGTTTTGTTTTCAGCAGATCTTGAACCAAATGTCGATTGTATGTGTGCGGAAATAGATCTGTGTCTTCCGTTTGACAAAGTCCAGATCGCGATGTTTTGCATCCTAAGGTCCTAAGGTAAATGCAGTCGCGGAAGTTGTCAAGCTGTAAGAAGCTGCAGGAGAGGTACAGGATCCATGTTGTCATGCTGCTTACCGCAGGGCCAAGCAGCCACATCTGGAGCTTCAAGGCACTTGCCCCTTTGTGAATCCGAAAAACATCACAAATGTTCTTGAAAAACTTGCACCACCAACGATTTGCCATTTGCTGGTACTATTGGATTAGTATTGCATTTTCTCAGCACCCTCCGCCCCGCTCTGGTTTTTTCTGCGCACACTGCCAGCCAGGGGCCGACTCTCACTGCCACAGGCGGAGTTTCTGCACATTCTCGACTCAACTCACTCAGCGGTAGCGGCGCAGGCGCATCAAGCTGTGTCGGCCTAAGGCATGGCCGTTGAAGCAACTCCAACAAAACCCTCCAATCAGTGGCATTGGGCCGGTTTGAAGGCAAATCTACAAGAAACATAATTCCTATAAATTTCTTGGTGCATGGTGCAGAACGTGTTAGGAACTCAATAGCGCAAGAAGCATCTTACTCCAAAGTGCGATCTTGGTCCAGTTGTGGTGTATTTCACTGACAGAGGGCTCCATGTTTTGCGGCAAATAGTCCGACTTTACATCACTAGTTGGCAGATTCGAGTCATGCCAAAAATCTTAAGTCACTTTCCACATCATCCCAACTAAGGTGGAACAAAATGAAACCACCAACCAAATGATTCCTATCATTTCAACCCTCCACATCAATGAACCAAGAGGGGCAAGTTGTCACTGCTGTTTTCAATGTTCATGGGCCATTTTGGGGTATCCCCGACCAGTATTTTTTGTCACAAACCTGCCCCATATTGTCGGTTGTCTCAGCTGCATCCCATGATGTTCCTAAAAGACGATAATATCGCCGTAAAATGGCTGGCTTAAATCTCATTGTTACTCATCGGTTTGCCATATTTTCCCCGTTTTACTAGCCGTAAAATGGTTGATCCCATTGTTTTTTTCCACTATGTGCCATGTCAAATCATGTCAAATCCCCATAAATCATTAGTTGAATATATAGTTTACAGAATGTCTTATCCATATATATCCCACTAAGATGGAGAAGCCATGACAACCCCAGGTTGGTACCCCATCTCCCCCAAAGACTGAGCCCGCCACGGTAGACCGCGCGTGCGGATGGGCGGAGCTTGGTTGCGCGCTTGCCTTTCTTCAGAAGTCCACGTGCCTGGCGACCCGCGTATTGATGGGAGATGGATGGGCTTCATGGGATTAGTCATGGGATATGAATAAAGAAAAACCCATCAACATACCATAAATATCATCAATATGTTGATGGGATGTTCTTTATTTAATAATGGTATATTGATGGGATACTCAAAGACAATTTTATCAATATCCATAATATAATTAATGGGATTGATTGGAAGGTTTCAATTGCTTGAAAGATAAACACAACACTTCGGTCATTTACGTGGTTTATTGACAGGACCAACGGGACAATTCATGGTTTGTATCTAACCACAACCGTTTGATGGGTGATCTGACGCACCATTCCGTAGAACACCAGGCGGTGAAAACCTCTTTCTTGGTTGTACTCATGGTTCATTCTGATATTGTTCGCCTCATGTTTTCTATGGTTGATGTATTGTGGTTGGTTGATATCCTTTCTATTTTATCTCCATTTTTGTCCGTTAGATCTAGCTTTCTGTTGGTAAAACGGTTAGACCCAACCAAGCGATCTGCATTTGACTGCACCTTGCGGCCGGCAGCTGTGAGTCCTCGCAACTCGCGGTGTTTCATCACCGGCTTGCAGATCCTCTCGGACGACGGACCGGGAAAACACACCGGCCTCCATGGATCTAACACCTCCAGGTTTTTCACTGTCCAAAGGATTTTCCGAAGCTCTGGATGAACATGATGAACGTAGGATCTTGGTTCAAGCAGGGCTCTCTATCAGTCCATACTTCCTCTAATAACATCATCTTTGGGGCAGAAAAGACTATGTTTAAGTGCACTTCCTTTCAATTTCTTTGCTTTGAGATGCTTTGAGCATACAATTTGGGGTATGGATTGAAATTTAGGACGCAAAGGCTCACAAATTTTGGTCATGTCTAGTATATAACCATCCCATTCTCAATCCCCCATTCTTGGCTCCCAATTCCAATTGTTTGTGCGAAAATCAAGTTTTGGTGATTGAATCCCAATTCAAATCCTAATGTTTGATGGTTAAACCGCAATCAATTTTCGGGCGTTAAATCCCGATGTTTTGTGGTTAAACCATCCAATTTCGGTTGGTCCAAAATAGGCCATCATGATTCTCCCGAAAAAAAAAACAAAATGCATTTCGGTATACCGCTTTTCCCAGTTTTTCAGACACACTCACAGCGCTTTGCAGTCCAGTTGATGCGGGGGTCGTTGCGAATGACCCTCGGCAGGAATCGTCTTGGGTTACCGCGGAGATGACTTACAGTCAGAATAGGGCAGGACAGAACCAAGGTCCGGAAAAACGACATCCCTGAAATCAACCTTGGATTCAACTGATTCAACTGATTCAACTGCTTAAACCCATGTCTTTATTTCGTTGGGTTCCCAGGACCCGAAATTCTCACGAGACCAAACCAAGGCCACGGACGAATGGAAAGGATCCACCATGACCACTTCGTACCACTTGTGGACAGCATCCTGTCATGACAATCCAAGCTATGATGATCACCAGCCGTGAAAGGGAAAATCCATGGGTGTCTGTGAAAGGGAAAATCTGAAGGCTTGGGCTTGGAACTCCAACAAATTGGTGGAGTTTGGGAAAAATGATGTTCCATGACACCATGATATTCCCATTCAAAGCCGCTGATTTGGGGCTCTGCGTCAGTTTTCCGCCCCCTTATCACCTCCCTGAGATCTACCCCTGATAGAATGGATGCGTGCCCCTCCACAAAAGCGCATCAACCACCTATTGGCAATGATGCCAATGTGCACGCCACAGCCATCGTGATCAACCGCAAGAGGATTCCCGAAATTCCATTTGAAGCTTTTCAAGTCAGCCTTACAAGGCGATCTTCAATAATTGTTGATGTGTTTCTTCTTATAAGCTTCATGAATATCATGAGTTTACAGCATTCATTCTCATCCGCACCTATTGGTACCTGGTACCTCATGGCAGCCGTCCTGCGCCACCCAGTAGGAATTCAGCACTCGAAGGCCTGGTTTGTTTGCCCGTGGGAAAGAGCTCGTCCGCTGTGTTGTAATGTTGGGACCAAAAAATGACGCAAGACATGGTCAACTCCAAAGGCAGGCATAGTAAAGGTTGGAAGCTCCACAGCATTTTAGCAACCGAAAAGGGCACACTGAAATCAAGCAAAAGCATCATCGTGCCCAGGTAGTGTGTTGAGGTGATCCAAAAAGGGCGAAAAGCAAAAGTGGGTACAAGTCAGACACTAGTGACGAAGCTTTTTGTCTATATGGAAGTTGGGGCTTGAAACCAAGAAATACATGGCAGTGGGTCAAAACCTTGTACCCCTGGTGAACATAAAAATAGCTGGTAAATGGATGTTCATCCCTCTAAAAATGGTATTAATAGGTATTGATTCATAGCCACATGGGAATTCCTCTGTCCATCCTTGATCCCCCTGTTGACACGACAAGCCAGGCTCCCGGCTTCCGCATTTGCGACCCACTCGCTCCTCAGCGATGCTGCGCAGGTTCCGGACAGACTGGCCGCGGCGCACGGTGGTGAGCAGCGTGTGAATGGGTCATTGCTGCATGGGTTTAAGATGTGATAGATGGGTTGCAGACCACTTTAGCACATGCACTTTTGATGTTTGAAAGATCTTCCCTGCAATGTTCTCTAAAAGCTTTAAAAAGCTTCCTTTCTTGTGACCGACCACAAGAGGGCCTTCCACTTGTTGATGCCCTGGTTCGTAGGCTTCCCGTACACGATACCCTTGGCCTAAGTGCCGTGGCTGTGTGCCTGTCCTATTCACTGAATATCGATGTTTCTCAGGATTCAAAACAAAGAAAGAAATGGTGGTATCGAAACCCCAAACATCAACTTGAGCACCGGGTGCCCCAGCCACTCGCTTCTTGCGATCTCCACGCTTCACACGCACGCGGTAGATGCAATAGCCCTGCTTTGCCTCTGAAAGTTGGGTGCAGATAGGTTCAGAAAAAAGTCAAGTTCCAGCTGATTGGCGGTTGACCCACCTGAAAAAGAGAAAAATCTTAAAGTCAACATCCCGGCTAAGGCTAGGGATGCAACAAAAAAAATGAGACCAGTACTTGCCTTTGTTTGAATATCGGAGGAACCACTGAAGCTGTTCTTGTTTTCTTTTCGGCCATGGCCTAACCGATCTGTTCGTCTTCCTGATCTGTTCGATCACTTCATCGAATTTGATCTGCCCAGTCCCCCAAATCCCCCAAACCAACCAGTCGGTCTTAGAGATCTTTCCCAGTCACCAGGTCACGGGGTCACGGGTCAACAATTCCCACATGGCCAATCTTAAAGGTCTTAGATATGCTGTCGCTTTCCTGAGATCCGCCTTGTATCCAACCTTCCGAGCTTTGTCTGGACGAGTGGGGCGCGAGCATCGATGAACCGCTGGCCTGGAGAGGATTGACCTACGAAAACATGGGGAGATTGTCCATGGTCAGCTCGAATTCTCAAATATCTTAATCTTACATCTTAAGATATTATTTGTTGGTAATAACTAATGTCACTTAACTGAGATTTGTTGGTACCATCTCAAATATCTTAATCTCCACATCAGCTTTAACTGGGATTATTTGTTATCAGGGTATCATTTTTTTATCATCGAATCAGTGGAGAAAACACATTTTGTTCAGCATTGATGTCTGTGAAGTACCCAAATGCAACGAAGCCGGTATGGAAGGTTTGAATTCTCCAAAAATTGTTCTAAGATGCTAAAAAGCCAACCTAGAGCCATGATGTCTCATGTCATTTGAAAAGATGTCCCAATTCCACATCTGTTCTGTGCTTACGATTCTACCAGCTCTTATTTGCATTGCATCATGTGTTTTGTCGTGTCTCGATCTCTTGTTCACAACCCAGTGCACTGATGCATTCTGTCGCTGAAAACCATGCTCCAAATGTGAGCGCCCTCTGATAAGAAAACCTGAGAAACAAAGCCCCAAATACTGAAAATCGATGACAATCGAAGCCCTACCCCCTCAACTCACATGAAACTCGAAACCCTCAACCAACACATCGCAATCTCACCCGACATGAGGAAACTCCCAGTTTCGGAGCCGGGCTAAGAAGCGCATCACATCCTCATGGCAGGTGGGATGAAATGGGAGGCATGGAATCCAATGGGAGCAGCCAAATATAGAATTGCCAACTCATTTCCCATCTCCCGAATACGTCAACGCCTTTGTTGGACATGGCATTCCCCCAGCTGAAGTCGCTCCAAGCTTCTGATTGCTTCTTCCTCCACATCTCCTCCAAGTATTTGTAGGCCCCCATGACTTCCCTGGTGCCACCAGACTGAGTTGTTCCATGGCCGTTCCATGCGTTTTCAAACCAAACCGATCTTGTAAATAACTGAGTTCCATTCAACATGGTGATGGTTTACTTGCAGTGGCTGGGTACCCTAAACCCTGCAACCATTGGTGGAGGGTTCTGAACCATCAACACTAGTTTCTGCAATCATGGCGGAAGAAACCGTTCTTTCACCGAGTACCCTTGGCTGCTTGCATCCCTATCCGATCCAGAATACTTGTTGGAGCTTCTTCACAATCCTTCCAAAGTGACATCATTGGAGAGTGGACTTACATACTCCAAAGCAAATATCCCAGTATCTAAGAAGCACTTTGAATAGGCTGACAAATGCCTGTCCATCCAAGATCAATGGCTCACACTATCCTGGTGCGCGCGTATGGCGTATGTCAGCCCTTGGGGAATTCCGTTGTGACCTGGCCGGTGACGGCTCCCCAGCGAGCGCGCTCCCCGCAGCTCTCTACTACTTGGCTTGAGCCGATAAGAGGTCGGCTCCAACGAAAGGACGATCACCATCTGCGTCGTTGAGCCCACGAAAGGTTAAGCTTCGCAGCCAATCTAAGGATTTCTGAAGCACTACATTTCAACTGGATGAGTTGGAAATGCAAGATCCAGGCCTCAAATGCAAATTTGGTCACCTTGGGCTTTTGCGCTCAAAGATACATTAAGGCCACAAGTCTCGCAAACATGTTGAACCCATGTTAGCACAAAAGGAGACAAAAAGGAATATCCTCAAGCATCTGAGATTCCTGTTATCAGAATATGATGACTGTGTCCAAAACATCCAGAAGCTAGCCTCTGGTAATCAAGCATGGCAATGGAAAATCCTCCATTTGTGGGGGATCTCCTAATTGGCCATGTTTGATTACCAGAGTCCCATAGGATAACAGAGTTCAAATCCACAGAAGAGATCCAAAAAGCACCGATTTCCTCCACGCTCGGCTGGCCGATTGCAGAGACACGGCGAGCGCTCGCCGATTCGGTCCACTCTGCAGAGGAGCAGTAGATGCCCCAGCTGTTTCGGTGTTGCCATTTCCATCTGGGCATGGGTCAAGCCTGAGTGCCCAAAAATTGAACAAAAATGGATGTATTTTGCGCTACATTTGTTGGGTCCCCAGGGCCATGCCATAAATGGTGACCTGTACCAAAGGTTGGACAAGTCCTGATGCTCACTATCCTCGGCTTCTGCACATGCCAACGAACGCCGCTCTTCGGCTGCTCATTCTGCCTTGCTGGCCTCGTAAGGGATCTGTATCCGCTTGGACAGGGGATGAGGTTGGTGATGAGTGAGGGTTAGCAATCACCAAAAGGATAGAAGAGTGAAATACTACTAGATAATAGTGATACATACTGAAATTCTACTAGAATAGTGGTAAATCACTTGTCTATCTGTCTATCTTTTTGATCTTGTTGGTGGTTGTGATTGTAACATGGATGCAGCAGTTCCGCAAATCGCTTCAACTGGAAGGCTGCCCCACCTTCTCCTTCTCCTTCTTGTCTGCCTGGAAGGTCAAGGCAACCGATGTGGCAACGCTGTATCTTGTTGCCACAAGGTCAAGGTCAATGGTGGACACAAGGTCAATTTGATCCACATCAAACATGTAAGTTTAGGTTCAAAGCTCACATCGGCAGGGTGGTTCAGTAGACTCAGATTCCTTACCTCAAACCTCTATATACCCATCTACTGCCCAGTTTATCCCCACATATCCCCACTCACTATGTTTGGAGTCTGGTCGAATGGGGACCATAGCTTCCCCCAGGGTCAGAACTCACCGAGCTCCTCTCCCCCCGGACCTTCTTGACGCTCTTTTCCGCCTCAGTCTGCAAAGCATCCTGGCGCCGGATCAGCACACAGAAGATCGTCTGATTGTTCAATTACATGAAAATCAGATATGGATGATATGGTTTCCCAGTGTTTTGGTTCAAAGCAGCTTCCCGCCTGTGCTGGATGGTGGGTCATAGCCAGCAACCTGAGGCGGGCACCGAGCAGGATATGAGGCTCCCTCAAATCCCTCAGCGCTCACATCTCTGGGTGCCCCTCACGAAATGAGGATGGCAAACAGCAGGATGTGAGTGAGGTTGAAGGAGAACTTCTTGTTCGGAAAGGGAAAGATCTGCGCGGCAAACCAACTCGCCGGAGGGACGACGAGTAGAGGGTCGAGTGAAATCAGATGATAGGTCACTGGTATGTACCATCTTGATCATCGGTACCCAAAAAAAAAACAACGCCACCAACATCACCACCAGCAGGAGCATTATCCTCATCATTGCAACGACCTAGCAGCCTTTGGGGTCACTTTTTCCAGGTCAGGATTTCGACGCGAGCGACCTGCTCCCGCTTTGAGGCCGCAGGCTAAAGCGAAATGGTCAAGCTTTCGGGGCGTATTGGACATATCATGACATATCCGTGTTCACTTCAACAGCTGAATGATTTCAAGATTGGTAAAGCTGGGCACCCAGCGCATGGCATGGTCAACTGGTCGCCACTTCCAAGCCCTCAGAAGGACTCGGTGGGTGCTCCGTTGTGGGTCAAGTCCAAGCCCTGGCGCTGACGAGACGAGTCAAGTCGTTGTGTACCAAAAAGATGGGATGGGTGAAACGGGGTAAACCGTTTCAAAACCGCCGAAAACAGGAGAAATTCCCCATGAAAATGAGTGGGTTTACTACAAGAAGTGTTCAACCTATACCCTTTTCTTGCGACAGGATACAGTATGTCTAACACTTTGGGGCTCCAATATCTTTACCACCTGACAGCTTGAAATACAAGGAGCCTCAGGCTCCGCATCAGTCTGGTGAGTCCTCAGCCACATTGATTTGTCAAATTTCAGGACCTCAAAAAGTCCCATGTTTGCCTTCCACAATGACCATCCCAACTTTAGGCTATGATTTTGACCCATGCCCCATCTTCCATCCTGACACCGTGGTGTCTGGGGCTTCGGCTCAGATTCTGCCGGCGGCACAGCCGTCGCAGCTTCAGGCTGTGCGGCAGCTGAAGGCTGTGCAGACGATGACGGCTGGGGGGCGGACGAAGGCACAGCCGACGGCGCAGCCGCCGTTGCAGCCGCAGGCTGTGAGGCCTGGAGTCAGGTGACTCAAACTGGTTTGTTGATTGGGATTCTACCAGATGATATCTCCAGTAAACCAACTAGATCCAGCTAGTTCGTTACTAGAACGACCAACAGAGCTTTTGGGCAGTGCTCGAGTGTGTCTTGAGATCTCGTGATTTGGCCCCGTCCCATGGAGATCAATGGGGTCTCAATTCATCGCCATCCGGAAAGCTGGCGCCTCACTGACGGAACTGGCCGACTGGCTGGGTCCTGACTGGCTAGGTCCTGGCAAGCAAACTGTCTTGATCTGCAACAGGTTTCATTTATGAAAGAACGACAGGGCACGAAAGGACAAAGCTTTAAGAAAAACACCTCACCTGATTTTTGTTCAGTTTCTCTGAGTGGAGAGCTGACTTCTTTGAGCTGCCCTGCAAGTCTTTTGATGGCCACCCCAATTGGGTGACAACAACTCAACTTCCTATTGGTCTATTAAGAATACCAATGCATTCAAATGAGACTCTACCACCCTCATCAGCATGGCTATGGCTCAAAAATTAGGGTCAAAGCGAGGTTTTGCGAGGTCAACGAAACTAGCCTTTCTTCTCATCCAGCAGATTGTTGGCTAAACCAATCATTATTGTCTTGCTATTGCGAGAAACATTGTCGCTATCACTACAATTAACATTATCAATAACACGATCAATACCATTGTCATTATCGTTATCATCATGATCATCTGATCAGAAGTATTGTCGTTATTCTCAAACATATCACTATGGTCATTCCTTTTATCACGGTTACAACCAGTATTGAAAATTGACCCGCTATTGTATATGATCCCTAAATCAATGATCATGATCATAATGAATTAAAATAAATGATCATTCATCATTGGTCATGATGATGTTTATATATGTTTTAATTATCATGATCATTGATGAACAAACGGCAGGCGAACAAATCAGGCGAACAAATGCTGTGAACAATGGCAGGTGAGATGATTATCACTGGTGGAGCCGGCTCCTGCTCGACTGGGCACCGTCGCTTTGGGCTGGGGCGGTGCCTCCAGTGAAAAAGTCATGAAATTTCGTGTATGTGGGTGATTTATTTGTTATGTTGAAAAAACACATCGAATCTTTCTAGGATACGACAAACCGAAGCTGGTGAACGATTCTGCAATTTTTGGCGCTGCCCAAGAGTTACCTCGAGCTGATCTGCACACTTGAGCAGAGGTCCACGCCCTTTTCAAAGCCTCCGAAAATAGAAACCTGTTGTGTGATTGGAAAAAAAATATGGTTTTGTCTGATGATACCCCATTCAATCCACTGGTTCACCATCATGTTTCCCTTCATTTCACCATCATTTTCCCTTCATTTTCCCTATTAAAATGGCCACAGCCCCGCCACGGTGCAAACCTTCCCGGCACTCTTCAAGGACGGCCGCATGGTGGTATCGATGCGATCAGGGGGAGGTGTGAGCCTTGGTCAGCCGGATGCGATCGTGACCACGGGTGGATGTATGTACTACCATATAGACTGATCGTTTATATATACATATATATACTGGAATGATGATGTAAAGAATGATGATGTAAATAAGTTTGTACCACTAAATGATACATATCAATATAGAATATATATATATATACTGGAATGATGATGTAAATAAGTTTGTACCACTAAATGATACATATCAATATAGACACTAATGTGCTATATACGGATAATGAGTATATGCATTTGACAAAAAAATATGCATGCTGCATATGTGTTTGATCTTGTGAATGTGGATGTGCACCTTATTTCCAACCAATTTCGATGAATCTGGGAAGGTAGTCCAGGCTTCCGGGCAGTTCGTGTGGAACCCCTGAGTCACTGGGAATCTTGGATTCCTGCGGCAGTCAGAGGCAAATGGTCACAACCGTAGCCTGCCTTTCAACCCTACAGTAGCTGGTGTCTAGAGATGTTCATCCCCAAAAAATATATGATCCAATAGTCCCATATCCAGTATATCCCCATTTACAACAATGGTTGATCGCTTCCCCAATCCCCTATTGGTGGATTCCAACGGCCCGGGGCCACGGGGCAGTCCAAGGTCCTGCGGCAGTTGTGCGGTGTGCATCTTCCAGCCGATCCAGCTGGAGACCAGACCAGCCAAGCAACCTCGGAAGCGGCAGTGGGGGCATGCTGGAAATGTTGACACCAGGTGGATGGATTGCAAATACACATATGTATATACTGTCTATATATCTATGTATATATATATGTGGAGAGAGAGAGAGAGAGAGAGAAACCACCAAAAGGATAGAAAGCAAATTCCTACTTGAATAGAAGTCAACTAGACCTGTTATATCTTTTGGGGGTTGCTTTTTGGGGTCTCAGCATCTCTGACATCTTGATGGCGATGGGGATGCTGGGGATGCTGTTAGCGAGTTCTTGAGGAGTGGTAGCTTCCTCACATGAAACCGCAGATGCAAACTGTGTCCAGAACATTTGGAGCTTAGAGAGCATCCAAGAATCAGAAATTATGAAACTCTAGGTGGTCAGTTGAACTGGGCGAGTGATTCAAGTGGGAGCCATGAACCTAAACGCTGGGTTTAAGCTGTAACTTGGGCAAGTTGACTTTCATAGCAAGTCTGTTTCTCTTTCGACCCTTGATGTTAATCGTTCACGTCCAAGGGATCTTAAGGGCCGCAAAAGTATCCAAATGCTGGGAACCTTGAACGACAACTTTTGCCCCCCAAAACACGATCCCAATGTAGCCATGTAGATCATAGCATGAAAGGCGCATGAAAGATTTCCATGGCCATCCAAGCTCCTGCAGAGCAGCCCTTTTTGCGGCTGACTGTCAAGACGAAGCCTGAAGCAGCAGCAATCGCCCTAAGTCGCAGTAAAGTCCCATCCCCAGATTCCAAAATTCAAATTTGGTGAAAGTACTACTGGCTGGAGGTGTTCCGATCAAAGTGGGATTGGGATTGTGGGGCTCCGTTTACCAATCTGGTAGGGGGGGCCCTTATTGGATCAAGGCCGTTAGCAATTGACTAGTGTCACCCTAAAAACCCACCAGGCAGAAGCCCTTGAATGAATGTCTCTAGCTCCTCTCCACTGCAATTTGCTGGATAGTTTTGCAGAACTGCGTTTTCAGTTGCAAGCTACAAGTAGACATGGTATCTATGATGAACGTAATGCAATGCTGGATCATCTTCACCCACGGTCATCACATTGTCAGGACGTCTCCCCCCAGGGTGATCACCATGGGCTCACCGCGCAATAACTAGAACACGACGCTTAGACGAAATCGTATGGATGGAATTCAATTCAAGTTACCATTTACTGTGTATTGGAGATCTTGGATGATCTTGGTACCAAAAATCAATTCTATCTTCGCGGTATCTGGACCTGTTACAATACAATGATCCCAATATTTCTTGGGCCATGATGGTCCCCACAATATGAACCATCATTCTTGAGGCGTGACAAGGGCAGAATCAAAGCGGACGAAGGTCAGTACGCCTTACTGCAGAGGGATGGGCATTTGATCATTACTATGGGGGATGTCCATGGTGATTTGACCGTCCCCCTACGGAATGGGAATGGGATTTTTTTAGCCCCTCTTTTGCCGGCACATGAGGCTGTCATTAACTTGGAATCCACGGAAGAGCTTTGCCAAAAGAAACTGTCAGGCAGAATCATTGGAATGGGAAACTGCAGTGACTGGTAAGGATGCTCACTCAGCAGTTTCACTGCGAGCGGACTTTGACAAAGAATTGGACCGTTGAAGTCTTCGAAAAAGGGCAAATGCAACTGTCTGTATATAATGATTCGGATACATTCGAGACACTCTCTCTCTCTATGCATGCCCAAATCATATACAAGTTTGTGAGTCTACATAGACTTGTCCAAGATTCTGACCAGTGCCATGTCGCCAAAATAAAAATGTCGCTAGTTCAAAGCTGGCCCCGTATCCGGATCCTTGGTTCCTCCAAAAAAAACTCTTTTAGATCTCCATTTCTGGTCAGTAATGCCATTGACCACCCAGGGCTCTCTCAAATGATGATCACCCCAAGGTATCCCCTGCTTCTCTCTGTTCATGTTCGTTCCCCTATTCATCTGCGAAAATCCTGCGGTCCAAGTCACAGCCAGAAGGAAGACCAGAAACGGCCGGGTAACTTCCTGTTTCTGCGTCAGCAACGGGAGCTGCTGAACAAAGACCCATAATTCCCATGTGTTCCACTTGTAGATCCATGCTCCAAGATGTGAGATGGGGATGTATCGAACTTTCGTGACCAATCATCTTGAGATGATTGTTTTTCACCAACAACTCAACTGGGGGGCCATTTCAAAGTATTTCCTAATGTCCATGGATTCATTTAGTAGTTTCGCCGACCCCCAAAGAAGTATAGAACCCAGTTTTCCACCCATAGGTTCAACTGGGGGGCAAGGCTTTCAACGCAGAACATCCGCTGCGGGAGCTGCTCAGCAGAACGGACATCCGTCGGTTGGTTTCAGATGTTCAACTTCCTGAAGAATGGCTGAAGCATATAATTGCGGGCCGCAAAGTCCAGAACTGGCTTTCAAAAAAAACTTTCGAGTTTGCTGTCAACATCTGGGAAGAGAAGCTGATCTCAACACAGAAGAGGACGTGGGGATATGAATACCTGTTGGGTGGTAATCCACCACAGCATGGCACAGGTACTGGATGCTAGGTCCACTGGAAATGAGAGCTGCCATGGCCAACAATGTTGTCCTCTAATTGAAAGAAATAGTTGTGTGTGTGTGCTGCTCATAAGATTTTTCATCAACCACAGAGCGGGACAAAGGATGCATTTATGGGTGTTTTTTAATGTTTTTGCTATCTGGGAAACAACCGATGGGTATGGATCAATGATCAACACAAAATGGATGGTTTCAGATCCAATGATCAGCATAAATTGTGGGTCCATTGGTACTCCAACAGATTGACCCATACCCAAAGGTTCGAAAAGATAGCAAGCGCACATCTCCACCGCTCACTGAACTGGACAGAGGATAGGCGCCTCCAAAGCCGCTGCTTTTCAACATCTGTGTATTAATACTACAAATGTACTATAGTACGCATGTCTAGATATATATATATATAGCGACGCCATATATAACATACTATCTCATGTATTCTTGTGACATGTATGTGTGGATGTATGTATAAGTCTGGTACATATACGCGCCCCACATATGGCATATAGGATCAAAATGTCCTCCAGTGCTGTCCATGTCAACCAAGGTCCGGTGTCTTGCTGCAACGATGAAACTAAAAATCGTTGCACTAGCCATCCTCATGGTGGTCTTTTTATGGATTTCAACCAACCAGATTTGGGGATTCAACCAACAAACATTAATGGAGATACATATATACTGTGTATATATACGTATTTATATATATATACAGCATATGTATAAGTTTTATTCATTTATGTTATTTATTTATTTGTTTATTATTTATACACATGTAACATGTAGTGGGTGGGACAAACAATCAACAATGTGACATTTGGGTGTGTCTGAAAATGGGAAATATATCTCTTTTTTAGGACAATAATTTAATGGGGATAATGATGATGAACCAGTGGATGGAATGGGGTACCCTAGTTTCAGACAAACCCCTATGTCCAAATCCCCCCGAAGCTCTCCTTCCAGCCCCTTCAGCCGGTGTTTGATGCACCTCTCCACAAGCGTTGCGGCATGGATTGCAACTCGCACCTTCCACAATAGGAGGAAGGATCACCTGCGACTGGATGAGAAGATCACGGTGGTCCTCTCAAAAAAAAACAGGATGGAGAAGATCCATCGGTTGACTCAAGAGGTGAACGTCATTCAGAATGGTGTTGGTGTTTGTGTTGATGTCTTACACGATTCCAGGATTAAAAAAAACATTATGTAGAACCAACCTTCCACTCAGACCGAAAACGATCCCAAGATACCAGGCTCTCCGTGCACTTGAGCAGCTCCTATCACTGGCAGCGCCTGTTGCCCAAGAAGTGGAAGTGATTTTCTAGTTGTCTCCTCCTGTGTGCCCGGGCTCAAAGATTTTGAGACCACAGGGATCTCACGTTTGGGTTATTTCTGTTCCCAAAACATCCAAGGGTCTAAGGTTTCATGAACTTGTGGCCTATATCATATTGTCACATCCCTATGTGGAGGCCTGTATTTAAAATCAGGAACCGGTTAGGAGTTCTACTGGGTCTTCGAAGATGGGGAAGGCAGCGCAGGGGCGCAGGGGAAGGTCTTTTGATCATGCCAGAAGGGAGCAACTATATGAGGTCCTTTCGACGGCCACCTGAAGGTTATGAGTCAAGTGAGATTTATAATCCCAAATAAAAAAAGTGTTAAAAACCAGCTTTCAAATCACCAAAAATCAGTAGATATTCTACACATCTTCCATCTTTTCTCCAGCTTCAGTGGTCCTCGGAGATCCGTTGAGGCAGCAAAGCATCCAGGAAAACCGTGACATCCGCGATGACCTCCTCACCCTCCAGGGGCCAGGACCACTTGCTGGAGGAGATAAACCTCAGCCCACTGGGCCCACTGCCCGATGGGGAGCTTTCAAGTGAAGCCCTTGGAAAGTGGCTAACAGTAGCACAAAGAATCATCCCCAAGCTTCTTGAGGATTTGAGGTTTGTAAGACCCCAAATGTTGGTAAAACAAGGTATGTGTGTTTGTTGATTTTTTCTGGAGTATAGAAATTGGTATGGTTTGCCAATAGTTTGCTGTCCACATGAGAATGGAACAACAGGGTCTTTCTTAACTTCTCGTCGGCCCATGCAGCTTTGCAACTGGAGAAAACCGCATTACAAGCAGAATTTCAAGGTGCAAATGTCAGCTAACAACCACATTCAACTCCACCATCACCATGATTCACCATGCACCGTGGCTTGAATCAAACCCCATGGCCCAAGCATCACCCAGCACTCCAAGGGACTTCAACTCAGAGCCCGCCATCAAATGATTCAGCCGCTGCATGGACTCTGTAACCACAACCCCCGGCGCTTGGTCGCTGCAGGCCAGGACCACCTGGGCTGAGGAAAGGTGGAGATGTGCGAGTGAAAAATGGGGAAGATGTAGCGGGGATGTGATTCTTCGTGTTGGATGTAATGTTGTCTTACTAAGTACTCAGTTCATAAAATGATGAGTATCAGAGTATCAGTATGAGTATTTGTTTTTCGTAGTGAGACGAAACCTCGGGGGTGAAATTTGCCACGCGCGGAAGGGAGGCTCAGGGAAGGCAGAAACTTGATTTGCCGATGTGAGCTGGCGTGGTGGCTCACAAGCCCATGGGTGAAACGAATTCCCCTCGCTGATTTCAAGGGAATGCTGTTGGAAACAATGGATTGGTTTAAGGGAAAATCTACAGGAAACCATAGATTTTCCCATGGATTATGGGGCTTTCCTGTAAATTTTCCCTTAAGCCAATCCATTGATGAAAACATTCAAATGTGGCAGAAATTCCCGCCATTTTTCGCCTTCCTTCGGCCCAGACACCGGCTTCAGATCATCTCGAGGCCATTCCTCCAGTGAGCTGATGATCTGAGTGATGTGCCTAGGTCTTCCAGAAAGATCTCAGTAAAAGCCCTGGGGATATCCAGGAAACCATGGGGGAATACAAGTACATAAGTTGACCAACAAAAAATCTGTGTCCAAACCTTCGGGGAATCAACGGATCAACCACAATATATTGGGGGGACCCAGGGTACCCATTTTCCGACAGCCCCAGAAGGTCAATATGGACCGCCTTCAGATGAATTTGGTCATCATGTCATCATGTAATGTTCATGATTTATCCAGACCAGGCAGTTGCATCGACGTGTTTGAAGGGATGATGAGCTGATGGACTCCTCTGCGATGTTTTTTTCAAACAGAGGAGCCACCTGGGTGTCCACAGAAGGATGAATGGAGAGGGTGTTCTTAGGATCGCGTCTATCATGGTGATTGTTTGTACTTCTTATCCTGGCTGTCCAAACACCCAAGAGATGGCCTATCAAAAATCATCATTTTCTAAGGCCGGGAGGCTGGAAATTCCATGAGGGCTGCAAAGCTGAGATCTTCCAAAAGTTCTCAGAGGCTCTGCTGGTGGCCTCCTTTTTAGCAGGGCGAAGCAGGGCGATCCAATGTCGAGTCATTCTCCATGACGGGGGGGCTCTGAAAAAATGTTGAATGATTTATTTCAGGGACCCCCCCACTTTAAGAAATTAAAATAAACATTTTGAAGTGAGTCTAAGATGTCTGGGGCGTACCACTCATTTCAGGACAAACACATCAAGAATCGTTTCAAGTGTCTAGGCTGTTGGGTAAACCACAAACCACAAGCCATTCCTAGTTTTACCAGAAATGGATGGGATAGACATGAGTTCTGGTCTTTACTACACAAAAAATGATGCAGCTGGGCAGTACTCTGCTGGGTCGCTGGGTCCTTGTAGCGCTTCTTCGTTGCCTCCACGCCCTCTGCCCCTCCGCTGGGATACATAAAGTCCGGCAGGGTCGCAAGGATCTTCTCCTGTCACAGCGACATTCCAAACGGCACTTCCGACAGCACACAGTGGTATTCGCATGAAGTTGGTACCCCATGAAAAGAGTCTGCAGTCTCTGCTGGTGGCATGGTATGCAGTTTCAACTCACCGGAAAACTACAAGTTGCAGTACTTCAATGGGATTAATCCACCAATACAAAGCCCTTGCAAAGAGCTACCGTGTCATCCGCGCTTGCGAGATGTCACCATGCTGTCCTCGTCTCGCTTGGCAAACATCTCGCCCAGAGTAGCCATCCTGCTGTGCACAAACGCTGAAGATGAATAGTGTATTGTTGGATGGGAATCACATATGTAAGCCACCATTTGTTGTAAACTCAAAGGTTATATTCGTTAGTATTGGTTATATTTATATATTATATATAAATGGTTCAAATAGCGATTGAAATTCCAGTCATTGGTTATACTAATTGATACAAATATTGGTAAACCCAAAGGTCACTGGTTGAATCCTGGTCAGAGAAAATCCAAGCCAATCCAAGCACTGACTTTGCTATACCGATTATACCCACATCAGATCAGTTGGCAGCGGCGTGTCCTTTTTTGGATTTTGCCCCCGGATTCGGTGCTGGCAAAGTCTGGAGCCATAAACAGGTGGCAATTCCTCAAACGCAACATGCGGATGGCCCCATGTTGAAGAATTATGTACAAGCTCCATCAGTTTTCTGTATATCCCACCTCAAACTCTCATAAAATTATATAAGAATCGTATGTGGCAATCAGTGGCAACTCAACAGATGTTGCTCCAAGATTCAGAATCATCACGCCCGACAACATCGACCTGGCAAGCCAGACTGCTTTGGGTCCAAACCTCTCATCAGTTGCGTGTGCTGGACAATGGCAACATCCTTTCATTGACCTGGATTCTTGGAGTCTGTATGCTGTGAGCTTTTCTGCTAGGTGCAGCCTTCCATTTTAGGCTTCTGACTCCTTCCAAGAGAAACACCGGACTGAGATGTAGTCCCACCTGTACTGCCACGCCAGTGGAACGCCAGAACCAAAGGTGCTGTCCACAAGCCTTGGAATCATCGCTGATCAGGAGATTTCCAGCTTCCGAGATTTCGGCATCAAGATCTTCAGCTTTCCAAATAGAAGTTCCCCCGTCACACCACCTTCCCAAAGTTAGGCTATCCAAAAATAGGGTACACAAAAATCTATAAAAATCTAGTGCTTCATCATACAATTCTGTTCCATGAATGGCCTAAAAAAATGCCATGTTTCCAATGACCACCTCCACTTCCATCGCGACAGCGACGGGGACCACGCCAAGGTGCAGGAAATTTCCACCCAGCTCTGGGAGCAACGCATTGGTCAAGGAGGTCAACTCATGGAGCAGATCTTTGGGATCACCTGATCCAAATCACTGGTGAGTGATGGTTAGTCATAAGTAACTAATGATTTTTAACCTGACATAAGTCACTTATATTAATTACTAGTCATTAGTTCATATATATATATAAGTGATTTTTCGAAGATGTTTGGAACAGATCATCGGTAAAAGAAACATATCAAGGATACTGATTTTTGGAACTGGTGTTTTCATGTTTTTTCACCGAATAGTTAAATAATATATGCATATGAACCTCCATGAGCAACCATGAGCATTAAGAACTGAACCAATGTTCCAACGACTAGAAATGAGGTTATGGAATGTATTGATGGATTGATATTCATCCAACAACTATATTGGGGGTGCACATTCGTTTTCATCCAACAACTGATAATGACAATAGAGGTTTCAGAACCAACATCCGCGTCCAAACAGTGGACTAGCAGACGCCCCACATGAGGCTGCAGCAGGCTGGAGCTGGCTCCCCAAAGCGTGAAACCAATCCTGAAACCAGTAATTTATTCACAGACTTCTGACCATATATAATATATATATATATAATATACATATTAATAATTATATATATATATTCTAATCATTATTCTGAACCACTTGTAAAATCGATTCTGGAATCAAAAAACTAGTTGCTCTTGACTCCTCAAAGAAGCTTGTCCTCAAAGTCTCACCCAAAGGCATATTTTGCTGCTTGGAAGAATATAATATGTGCTGCGAACTTGATGCTAGTGAAAAGTACTTTGGTGCATCCATCTTAATGTTCCGGAATGTCAACCCCAATGAACTCTGTTTGACTATAATAGTGTTTCATAGATAGGAGTGTTCCCCCGAAGCGTGATACCACAATACAGGAGCAAGTACCCCCAAGGATCAACAGCCCAGGGGTCAAAATCCATCCCCACGCCTGTTTCAAGGCAAGCAGAGCTTATACTGTCCTGCACAACAAGGCCCAAGGCTGTTAGTCAGCTGCTTTGATCCTCCACACTTGGCTCAAGTCAAGGTTTAAGCACAGTTCAAGGATAGTTTCGGGATAGTTTGGTCAAGGCTTGTTTTAAGACCAAACAAATCAAACAAGTTCCAAAGTTAAGTATCCAAACTAGTTCCAAATACGAGTACCATAGACATCTAGACATTTGCCTGGCATGGAATGACGCACCTCCATGATGGCCCAAATCTTCACTCGCAATCTTTTCACCTGAGGCACTGCTCGCCAGACTCGGTGATCAGTCGCTGATGGTAATCATGGTACTAACACTGCAACCCTTGGTTGGGATGAAACAACGGTGTTCAACCTCAAAGGAAAAAAACAAAAAAAAACTTCCACCAGCCATCACCAGCCAAAGAAAAAGATGGTTGAAGAGTCACAACTTCCACCAGCTGCAATTGAGGATCCCAGGTCTTCAAGGCCGGGAGTTGCAGTTCAAAAGGAATGAACCGAGGAAGCCTTGGAGCTGGACGAAACTAGGGGCATTTTGAGGTATTCGGGTAGCCATTTCTGGACGAATTTTGATGTTGTGTCTTTCACTCATGCTGAAGCTCAAGTGCAAGATCTGTTTTTAGCTCTGTTGCAACACATCGAAATGACACATTAGATGATGCTGACAAGCCAAGGTTGCCAATGCCCTCTGTGGTTTTGTGGGTTCTGCCCAGTGCATCTGCTGGGCTAAACAAATCCAAGGCACCCCAAGTAGAGAATGTTAGCCGTGGCCGGGCCAGACTCCGGCGCAATGACGTGGATGGGACGCTGATCTTCACACGCGAAGACATTGGTCACCTGTAGATGCTGCTGGCTTGGGGGGGTTGAACACTTTTTCGGCAGAAGTCTGGGATTCATCTGCGATTTGTACAGGGATTTCACCAGCAAAAATTGGGAGATTCACCCACTCTGTGGGCCGTTGGAACAAACCCGCAACTGGCAGGGGCTGTGATTCAGAACAGCAGTACAGGGTCGCTCTGGCACCTCACAGCGAAGCTCGGGCAACGGCACCAAGGTCTGCACAAAGCAGGCGATTTGATCCAGAACTTCTTGTCCTGTCGCTGGGGTCAGATGTCAATGTCGGTCCCTCAGGTCTTGTACCGTGTCTTATCCTTTACTCTCCGTGACCAGATTCTGTGGAAATGCGAACGTCTCCAGAATCGTGTGGACTCTGAAGCACGGCCAAGATCTTCCAAAAAGCAAACGTACAAACGGCCCTCTACTTTTTGGAAACAAAAATTCAAGCAGGAGGACAAGTTGATACGTGTGAAACGCATAGAGGCCACGGGATTAGCTACTTACAACATGAATATCCTGTTTCAAGTGATTTGCATCAGGCTGTAGTCCACTAATAGATATTACTCACCAGTTTTATAGTGTGCCCGCATGGTTTTGTGAGTCTACCACGCGCCATTTTGGAATTCCATTTTGATCTTTCGGCCTTCCCCCTGCATCTTAAGGGGATTCTAATCCTTCTCAGCCGAATCCAAGTTGGGTGAGCTGTTCCTCTCATGGTTCACAGTCTGAGGAGTCTATGTCTATTTCAATCTGTGCCCGGCAATACTCCAGGAGGGGCCTTCCAGGGGCCAAGACCATTTGCTGGAACTGATGAACCTCCAGTGAGCGACTCTGGCGAAGACATGTTTAGCTCCGACTGCAATTGGAGGGAACTGGACCCTTGGAAACTGAACTCAACTTTATGAACTGGGTACGGGTCAAAATGATTGGACCTCTGGAAAAATGGATGGTTTCATAACAAACATGACCGATTGTGTGGGTCCATGGGTATCCCAGTGACTTGACCCTCTACCCTCGCATCTGAGTCAAGTAGCTCCAATTTGGAGCCAGCCATGATCTGATTCAGACGTTGCATTGACTCGCTGACCACCACCAATGGTGCCTGCCGCGAACGGAATCTGCAAAGATGCTGGTTCACAATCTCCAATCTCCCATTGGTACTTCATCCGATAGACCACAGCAGGAAACTCCCCATGTTGCAAAGGCAAAGCATCCCCATGTCATGGCGGATTTTCCAGTGCCAGACCCTCAGACCCTCAGCCCCAAGCGCCTGATCGCTACATGCTAAGACCACAGGAGGCGATCCCAGCGGCCATTCCTGCAGGAAACACACCGTGGAAGGTGCCCCTCCTTCCCATGAAACTGCCTAAAGCACAGGGAATTACCCATCACAAGTGCCTAACTCAGAAATCTCACAACCTCATCTTGCAACAAGGTCAGATGTCTAAAGTATCTCTACCTCTTGGATCCTCTTGGCACTTGCAACAAAGGTTTCCCTGCCATATCTTTTGATCCAATCTCGTCCCAATCTTCCCAGCATCGCAACTCGCCTCCAAGCCGGTGAAAATCTTCGTCAAATTTTCAAAGTTCCAGCTGGGCCTTGGCGAAAAAGAAAACAGGTGACCGGACCCTGGTAGGAACTTGCATCCTGGTTCCAGCTGAGACCTAGACCCAAGTCCAATGTGTCACTCCGCACAAATATATTGACTTATGAACCAACCAATCAATCAACCAGAGGTCATTCACGCAGTAGTGTTTCTAAACTCCAACCAGTTTCTTGGGTGCGGTATCCCAAGATAGAATGTGTGAGAGGTGAACATCATCATGTCTGAAAGACCGGCAAACAATGGACTGGTACAAGATAGACTCAGACCTGTAACCGGGCACGAGCGCTTGCCCAGTACCTCCGAAATGGGATAGCAGTAGGATCCAAATCTCTCGGTTCCATCTGGAGTTCGCCAAGAGGCTGCAACGCAGAAAGTCTCCAAAAGTTTTCCGAAGCTCCCTCCAGTGCTTGTTGAAAGGACCTGCAACCAGGTTTTGGGGGCTGGATGGACCTGGGCTTTCGACAGGACCCAGAGGCAGTGAAAATTGCACCAATAAGGAGGGATTTGTCCCTGAACTAAAGCAATGACATGCAACTGGAGCCTGGAAAACATGAACAGGTGGCATCAGCTTAGTTCTGATCATAGTGGGAAGACTTCGACAGCACCCCGTTCATAGAAGATGCTAAGGGGATACGCAAAACATTGGCACTTTGATCGGGAAAATTGTGTGTTTGTGGGTATCCAATTTTGAGACGTGCCCATATCTCTGAGCTCAGGTCATGCACAACCGTGGCCTTTTGGTCTCTGCTATACCTTCTGCACCACCGTTTGGAAACATGATGTCCGTGACAAATGATTGGATATTCCTCGGCCAAGGTTGAGGGGCAGGAAAGAGCAGCAGCATCTGAGATCGATAAAAAGACATCAAAAAAGGAATGCCAAAGTGCTCTGTTTTGATCTGGATTTGACCGGACAAGGCCCAAGTCGAGTCTGGCGTACAAACAAAAAACTAAATGCGCGTACGGTCGTGGCATGTCGTGGCCGCTGAGCTTCTCCATGTCTCGCCGTTCAAACATACCTCCGAGTTGTTGCATGCGGTTCTTGATTTTCTTGGCAGCCTGACCAAGGCAAAGGCAAACACGCAAACACATCAAGCCTATTCAAGCCTATTCAAGCCTTACATCTTCAAAATGTTTGCAGTTGGGGTTCAAGCCCTCCTGTGCCGAGACCGAGGTGACCATCTCCCTGCGCCTCGGTCTCATCAAAGTCGGGAGGTTTGAACAGATGTACCTCATTGCGCTCGGCTGCGACAAGCTGCAGGTCTGGCGATCAAACATGGGCTGCTAATGGGCCCCAGAAATTGGCAACGTGTTGCTTTTCAACCATCGAATTTGGGGGTCAATCATGAAATCATAATCATTTTGAGCCACTTCAAACTCATTTTCTTATGTACGATGATTGGGGTACCCTTTTCTGATAGTAATCCGCCGACCCCTGCCGTCAGCAGGGGGAGCGCGTCAGAGGAGGCCTTACTAGCAACAAGATGCCAGAAGGGGCGAAGAGTTTGTGCAGAACGAAAGCCGGCTCCAGGAGGACACGAGC
>Ga0126342_10001890_pt1 | contig 31148 bp, 26 predicted proteins | sample Cyp1metagenome_FD_92528 | JGI IMG/M metagenome (GOLD analysis project Ga0126342, IMG submission 92528) | Coral microbial communities from Lord Howe Island, Old Settlement Bay, Australia - Cyphastrea 1 metagenome | ecosystem: Host-associated > Invertebrates > Cnidaria > Coral ...
AAAACAGAATCCAGATTTTTTTTCAAGGGGGTACCCTATGAGTGGCTCAGATACTCAATAATATAATTGTTTGGATGGTACTCTATTGTGCACAACAACTTTTGGGAGTGAAAAAAAAAACAAAACCCTTTCTCCACCTTTCTTTGGGTAAAGCTGGTCCCTGTACTTTAGAAAGCCATATCCATGTCAAAGGCTTGACATGCAAGGTTTTCCACATAATTAGATGCCTTAATTATTACCCCCTTATTAAAAAACAACATCCAGACAATCGTTCAAGGGCGTACTTCATGAGTGGCTCAGATACTCAATAATATAATTGTTTGGATGGTACTCTATTGTGCACAACAACCTTTGGGAGTGAAAAAAAAAAACAAAACCCTTTCTCCACCTTTCTTTGGGTAAAGTTGGTCCCTTTACTTTAGAAAGCCATATCCATGTCAAAGCCTTGAAATGCAAGGTTTTCCAAATAATTAGCTGCCTTATTAAACCATTACTAAATTGATTTCAATTGAACATCAAGTGAAAGTCAATTGAAATCAATTGAACGTAAATTGATTTCAATTGAAATCCTTACTTCAGTTGACTATCCTAAAAATTGTTGGGGGGGCGCAAAAAAATGCGAGTTATTCACATTGTTTGAGGGGGAGGGGGGGGCCCTCACACTAATCAGTAGCAAACATTAACGGGATTGAATGGGGAATATAATATGGGGATATAATGATCAGCCACGGCTGAACTTGGGTGTTGAAGCTTAGAACTTGGAACTAAAACTGGGTTCATGGTTAATTCACATTACTAAGTTGGTTGCTGGTTGGGAATTGTGTTGATTGGTTGATGGTTGATTGAAAACCCAATCGTCATAATGGTCGAGTAATGGGAGTTCTCATCATGAAGGATGATAGTTTCAAATGTATTGGCTAGTACAAGCTCCAAAAAAATCATCAACCGAGTGTATGTTGAGACCTAGTAGGTGGGACAGCCTCCAATTTTTTAAGGATCCTTTGGAAGCCCAGGATTCTGTTTTGGGACAGCCAAATAAGATCCGATGGATGCGATTGGATGCATCATGAGTTAATCTACTTAGTTCTTCACAAGAACAGCATGGGCCCCATGGGCCAAGATTGAAAAGACCTTGTGACCACAACTTTGGGGCATGTTTAGTCTCAACTACCATTTTCTTGGGGCGCATTCCCTCTATTTTCTTGATTTTATCAGTATATTATAGTATATTTACACGCAATAAAATAAATAAAGAGTCAAATACATTCAAAGACCAATTCTTACCCACTCCACATTTCTTCAAATCTTGATCATTGACATCATAGTTATACTATGTTGTACTATCCAGTGCTATGTTAACTAATCATGTTGACCAGAGCGTAGTTTCTACGTGTACCGCACTTGACATGACCCATCCCAATCTCAGCAGCATGCCGTGGCGTTGAGAACCGGAACGTGCCGTTCACCTGGCAGCGTTGCGTTTTCACAGGGAGGGTCTGAAAATAGGACTACAAATCAACAATACCTGCAGCTTTTTTATGGTGTATTTATGGAAACATCATGGATATCATGGGAACAATAACAAACAATACAATACTTGGAGGGGTTGAATGGGGATTAAATATGATTAAATAAAATATTCTTGATATATGCATGGTCAAAACATTGTAGATGTATAATTATGGTGTATGTCCATTCCGCGCCGGAGGAATCCTTAGAATGGACATGTAAACCCTGATTAATTGATTAATGACCATCCCTCAATATGGCTTGAAACACAAGTCAACTGTTGACCATGGTTCACTTGAACAAAAAAACACAGGTCTTCAATCCTGAGAACAACTGCTCTGAATCAGCCTTGATTCGATGGCATGTTCTACCTATTTATGAATGGTTGAAAGAGCTTTCTCCAATCACGGCAACCAAACAATCGGTGCTTCTGGTTCCGGGGTCAACTTGAAAAGGATCATGTTCCATTGAAATTGTCTCCATCCGGCTGTGTCCAAAACGTTTTAAGCTGGGGTGTGAACTCCAAATTTGCCGCTTGAAAGAGGAAACCCGTGATGAATTATTGATGAATCATTGGAATTTAGGGCCACGGTGTACTCCATGTTCAAATCCATGTTTTTTTTCCTTTTTCACCATCCGAACTACCGCGGTCAGCACTGAACGGTGCTACTGTGGCGTTGGGCCCAAGGGGAATGGTGTCCTGCCCTCAAGGGGCTCACCAGGCGATCCCAATGCAATCCTCCGTTGAAAGTGAGTCGTCCGTTGAACAACTGGCGGTACCATCGATAACACACAACTGCGAATAACTGCGATCATTTTACAGCTGAATTCTTGGAAAGTGACTTGTCGACGCGGAATCGTGTGAGCTTCTGATTGACAATCCAGCGCTTCATGTAGTGCTTCCTCAGTCAAGCAGTCATATTCACACAAGCGAAAAAAAAAATGCGTGGAACGAGGACGAGTCCCAACAAGGGCTGACGGTCTCAAAATTGGGAAGCCTAAAATCCCGTTTTGATCATAGTTCCCATAGGATCCATGTATGGTATATATGCTAACATTGGGGGTATATTGATGGTAAATGTTACCATATAGCAGCACCATGGATCCTATGGGGTTTATATATATAGTTGTCCGTGAAAATTGCCATGTGCATCCATTTGCCAGTCCCAACGTGTTGGAGAAACGGTTCATGGTGCTTGTGCCGCGGAAAAACCATCTCAACCCCCCAGGTATGAGTCAATTGTCAACTGAAAGAGCTAGCATGGCTACGAGTACTTAAATAGCTAGTTCGAACTATAGTAGATGATGAAATATGATAAAATATGATTACCATCTGGTAAACTAACATAACTATGGAAAATCACCATTTCTAATGGGAAAATCCACTATAAATGGCCATTTTCAATAGCTATATATGTTAGTTTACCAGAGGGTAAGTCACGCCTCCAATCAGTGGGGTTTAACCCTCGCTGGCAAGCGACTTCTTTTTATGTTTGAAAATGAGCTGATCCTCGCCCTTCAGGTGCTCGAGGATGGTGATCTGCGGTCAAAGAAGCATCAAAGATCCAGGTCGTTTCGTCGTTGCGTTCACATCGCTATGACGGGTATGGTTCCAAAAACTGGAAAAGAAATGAAAAGAATGGAGATCCAAATAATGTCACTGGTCATAACTGGTCCAAAAAAAAGTTTTTGGTACTAATATAATTATGTTCCAAATAATGTCTGATTATCGTACTGTAACTGGTCCAGTTTATATTCCAAAATCCCAGGCATCCTCTTGGCATCCCAGAAAATCCCATCATCGAGGCCACCCTGGTGATCACCAGCCCTGGTCATCTCACCTCCACATAAGCTCCGTCCACCAGCGGCTGCCCCACACTCACTTCGAACCTTGGTGCAGGGACTTTCAGGGACGACTTTTGAAAAAATGTTGTACTGTGTTGCACTTGGGGTTCGGCTTATCCACTTGAATTCCAAGTAATTCCAGCTGCAATGTTTCAATCACAAGTTAGTTTCGCAGAAAACCTGCTATGCCCATCTTGAATCAATCGCTTCCAAGCCCGCAGTTTTTCGGCGGGGACATGCGGGGACCCTAGTCCTTGATCCAGCCTCTCCAGTGATGGGATTATGTGGCCCAATACGAAGCCAATTTTCGATGGTTATATATATAATATATACCAATTGCTTGGTGATATCAGGGATGCTCTATTGGGTTGAATGTGGGATTCACCCATATGGATCCATATGGCATCTGCACCGTCCCCAAGTCATCACCATTTTTATGGCATGTATAAACCATCCCCAAATGGTAGTTGTTTATGGCATTGGGTTTACCACATTACAATTTCATCAACATTCTTCAATTTACTATTAATATGGATGTATTCTTGGGCTTTGCCACATTATTATTAACATTCCTGGATTTACTATTAATATGGATGTATTCTTGGGCTTTGCCACATTATTATTAACATTCCTGGATTTACTATTAATATGAAAGCAAATGCCACATAATTTTAGTTGATCTTTGTTGGGTTACCACATTTCTTCCACATCAACCTGTAGCTGGCTCGGTCACCAGGTCCATCGAACTGCCAAGTCGCTCATCGCTCTTCTTCTGCTTCAGCAGGAGCACGCGGTTCAAGCGCACCTGCGGGCTTTGGGCAACGGGTTCTGTCGCCGCAAGTGATCCTTACGGTAAGTGAAAGAGGATGTTGAGGTATGGATGATTGAAACTGTTCAATATATCTATACATATTATATATATACATATTATATATAATATATACTGTGTATATATATATATACTGAATAATATGTATATAATATATATATACATACTATGTATATATATATATATATATATATATTATATGAATACTGTAAGTTGACTAAGTTGACGATTTTGACTCTTCTACGCTGGCAAACACTGCCATCATATGATCGATCTGTCCCGCCAGCATGGCCACGGGAAAAGCTTCTTCTGCGCGGAGCCGCGGAGCCTTCGAACCAGGAACTGCTCGAATGAAGTAGGTCTCATACATGCCTCCTTCCACAACCATGTGCTGGCGCCCACTGTATTCCACCTGGTGATCCAAAATGGATCCAAAATGGATCCAGATCAAACTGCAACGGGGGCAGGTTCTCTGACTCTCAGCTTCCAGCAAAGGTGACAAGGTACTGTATTTCTGCAAGATTTTAAGATCTGTTTATGTAATTGGTTCATAGACTTTGTTGAGCAACACGCCACACAACACTTTGGGTGCACCAGGAGAGTGAAAAGCGCCGATCCATGACGAGCTACAACTGCATATTCCATGTGCTCCGCTGAGGGTGCCAAGTGCCGCCTCGAAGCTCATTCGTGTTGTCCAGGGGTACCCCAAAATCATTGATTTCCAATTTTGAATGATTTTGGGGTCCCGATGTGAGAACGAATATATACATGTTTTTGCAAAATGGCTCAGGCCGTTGATCCTTTCCATCGCAAATCTCTACATGTCAAGATCTTCAAACTTAGGAAATGGAAAAAAGGTAAACTGTCCTATACTGTCCTTTCAACCACCTACATGACCTGCATTCCCTGTTCTGAAGGTCGGGACTGCTTGATGGTCATCAAATCCTCGAGTTGAGTCGTATGTCAAAAACAGACACATTCTTTCCTCTGTTTGGGCCTGGGGCCTTTGATAACCAAGTTCCATGGCAAATCATCTCATTTTTTGAAAAACAAAACAATAGTGCAGTGCTTCCAGGCAGAACGCATTTCACGGCAGCTTCACTGAATCATGAATCATCCACTTTGCACAAGAGGGGAACTTGTAAGGATAAACATCCAATTGCCAGAATTTCAGTCTTGCAATGGCAAATGTGAACATCTGGTAGACCATGGATTTGGTCCTTTGTCTTCCTTACAAGCGATGTTTAATGATGATGGCAAGATCATCTGAATCGATCATTATTTTGGCTCTTTCAACATGGCCATTCTCAGGCTATAATGTCAACCCGGATTAATAAACCATGGTCTATTATTTAGGGGGGGTACTCCCCCATAGGCACAATATGATACTTAAATGGTAACCCCCCAACGGGGTTCATTACCCATGTATACCCCAGGTTTTTAGTCATTTTTGGATCTACACATCGAAGAAACTCGTTCCATCTCGTTCACATCTCGTCCTCAGGAGGCTCTGCCACTGGTGCTGTGCTGTAAGCACGTGCTGCCACCTCAGCAGGGCTCCGTAAAATGGGGTATACCCCCAGTTGTGGCCAGCTATTAATAGGAATAGTGATGGTTAAGCAATATTATTTAGCAATGGTTTTTAGGCGAAACCATCTGCCCAGTTGTGGGGAAAATATGGGAAATTTTTCGCTTTTCCCATCACCACTCAGGAACGAAGGACACTGAAGCAGCGAACTCATGGAATGTACATGCTTGTATCAGTACCACTTGCAAGACAATCTAGAATCATCTAGAATCTATAGGACAAAAAAAAACTGCGCGCATTGTATGTTCAAAGAATTCCTTGACCATTCCAGTGTCAGGATGCAGGTCCAGGAATTTCCTGGGCTTCCACACAGCACTTGGCTCGGTGCTCATCTGCACCTTACCTGACCAACGGATCGGCCAATCGGCCAACATGTACACCAGAAACTGCAGCAATTTGCACTGGCAATTGTTTTTTAGCTGGGGCCCCTAGCTAAGTTGGTTTCTAACAAGTTACAATTTATAACATATCTTAACAAATCTTAACTAATTAACCATAGTTACCATTACTATAACTATCTTTAACTAACTACGGATGTTTGAGGTAAATATAGCATGATATAACTATCTCAAATGGACTGCACAGCCAGCTGGTCCCATCCTGGTCCCGGTCCCGCGTCCTCTGCTGTCTGCACCCGCCAGTGCGGCAAAGGTTGGCCCATCGCGTCCGGCCAGCAGCAGGGCAACCTGGCTCCCCGATCCCGTTGGAACTTCCACCGTCGTGGGGATCGACGAAACATCGTTAAACATACCGTAACATACCGTAACTACTAGAAATGTACTAGAAAGTCTAATTGTCAAAAAAACATCTATAATATATTATAATATTATATTATATATATATATTATAATTATAATTATACAATAATTTGTAAACTTTCAATACTCCGCAAGTATCATTCAAAATCATAAACATCTTGTAGCCAAGTGGTGCCACCTCTTCCATGGCCATCCTATAACCAGGAGGCCTGAAGGTTCCAATTGTAATAATCAGCGGGGAATCAATCATATGTTCATTTTAAAGACCATGTTCACTGTTAACTGATTTCTTACTTACTGTAGTAATAATAATAATAAATAGATAATTAATCAATATAACATGGATCTTCAATTGCTACATTGTTTTTGCTCGTTTTGAGATTTGCTCGTTTCCAACATGAGCATAACGATTGGAAATTGACATGATCGGTATTTTGAAAAAATGCTCCTTGAGCTCTATTGGCCAGACTTCTTTTCTGAATTGGCGCCCGATTGCGCTTATTTGCGCTGGATTGTGCATATTTGCGCACGAAATTGCGGCCATGTTTTTGTTGCTCCGAATCGCTCTAAAATATTGGACATGCTCGCTATTTCTGATTTTGATAACAATCCCGGATATATGCTCGAATGCCCCAAAAATACAGGGTAGCAAAAACATAATGTAACGATTGAAGACCCAAGAATGAATATATATATAAATAGATTATATACCGTTATATAATATGTTAGACTTTCATAAAGACTGATATCACCTGATATAACCTGATATACAAGTGGAATCAGACCATTTTGTTGTATGATTCCCCTTATGATCATTTCGTCGGCCAATGAGGTCCCCAACGCCGCAAAGGCTTGCAGCAAAGGCTGCAACACATGGCCGCCTGCGCTGAACCAATATCCACGTTAGGGATCTCCTAGAACACTGGTGTTTCTAGGAAGAATTATGATGGAAATATATACGGACATGTGACATGCTGGACTGTATTACATTATTGCATGGCATAGTAATATATCCACATGGTATGTTTAGTTGGAAAAACATATGGAAACAATGCCACTTTCCACACTCGATGGCAGCAATGCCTCCTTGCCATGGCTAGCCGTTTCAAGGGCTTCCGTCGGGCCGTCGGGTCCTTCAGAGCCAATGTTGGCTGCAGAGTCAGGGCTGCCTGGGCTGAGCCACTAGAAATATCAATGGTTTCAGAAAAGATCATGAAGATCTACAGACATCTACAAATGAATTCTGTTGAAGCCAATTGTTTTTATATATGTTTTATATGTTTGTTTTTTAAATAATTAGCAAACATATGGGGGAGCTTCCAAGGTTTCATCCCAATGAGACGGAAGAACCCCCCAGTTACTCTGAACCTTGGGGAAAAGAAACGAACTGAACAAATGAGCTACAAACTTCTTACAAAGGTACATAATGTTTGTTCCCATGCTTGGATACCAAAATCTGGAAAACTAGTTTGCATATTTTTGATTATGTGTGCATGTCTTTTTGGATTGGTCAAAACATGCCAAGCCCAACTATTTGAAAGAAACTAGTTAATTAATGTTAATTATATAGATTGGTTCTCTCAACCCCGCCGTGCTCTGCACAAACCAATGTCATCCCATGTAAAAGTTCTAAGCGAGACTGGAAATACCTCTGAAGTTTTCCACTGCCGCAGCAAAAGCCTGCCGAAGCAGCCAATGCTCAACTCAACCACCAAGAGTGGCACGCTGTCATTCGAGGATACTGAGGCATGTGATGACATGTGATGACTAACCTATGACAAGTCTACTCGTGAAAAAACATACCCTCTGGTTGGTAAATAATAGGCAAATCATCATGTTTATCATTTATCATCTATAAAGGGCAATTCTCCGTAGCTATGAAATAATATGTTAAGTTACTGTAAATTATTAAGCAATATTGAACAGAGGGTACCTCATACATTGAGATGGTTCTCCAATAAATGAAATGCCTCATGGGAACATAGACACAACCACAAGCCTGACAGTAGCGAGAGAGCTCCGGATGGACTGCCTCATCAGATTGAATGGACTGTGAAAATCTGTGAAATTGGTTTCAGATGTTTCAGACCATGCAATGATCACAAGCAGAAATCATCAACAAAAAACAAAATAACAAGATACTGATACAGCAAAAATGTATTCAACGTCCAGGTCCTTTCTGTTTCAATTACCATCAAAGTTGCCACACGCAGGCCTTTCTGTTTCAATTACCATCAACGTTGCCACAACCAGGCCTTGCTGTCGTCAGCAACATCTTTCCTGCCTTCGTTCAAGGACATCAATGGTATCATACATCATCATTCCACAACATGGAAAATGCATCTTCATAGTATTCAATGTGAATTCAATTTTAAGTTTTCCCTGGGGACGGCATGATACCTAACTGTTACTCAAACCAAATCTGTTCCATATTCCACCAAATTTGAAAAACATGTGTTCTGGATCAAATGAAAGTCAGTTCATACAATGGAAACACGCAAAAATAAACATCTATCATCTGAAGCACTAAAACGATGAAGTCGGGCGTGTTGTTTTTCATATAATAATTTGACGTTTTCATAATGAAGCACTGAGGACATTGCCTGACTCCGCATCAGGTGGAACTGCTTTGGGTCTAACCTCGTTTGCAGATGTCTCTGATGGCTGGAATTGTTTAGCAATGCAATCACTGCACCAAATTTGATAAACCTTATAATTATACATTATGCAAACTTCTGGACAAATAGACGCAATAAGGTTGCGGCTTTCCGTTCAGAATTCTTTGCACCTGTGCATTTATGTGCCGCCCTGCCCCCCCCCCCCGAACGCCTCACAACACCTAGAAACAACACATGCAATTTAGGAAAAAAAAGTGATTGCAACGGAACCAAGCAAAGGGAAAATCACCTGAATAGTGCGAGAAACTTTCTCGAGTACTCCCAAGCCCTCTAACTTAGACCAGAATCCCTCTTTTTGCCCAACAACTGGGGAAACAGCATGCGAAACAATCTAAAACTGCATTAGATTTCATGTGCGCTACAAATGCCTGCTGCGGCTATTGTTGCACAATTTTAATACTCTCAAGCAAGGCAAACGCGCCGCTGCACACACACCAGGGTAAGCTCCAGCACTCGATGATCAGAAGCAAAGTATTTAATGCCATAAAGCTGACACTTAATTAATCTTAAGTATTTCTCATGGGCTGGGAAAATGCGGAGTTCTGCTTCTTTCAACAAATCGACACTGTTCAGATGTGTTCGGGACACGGCTGGACACGGCGAATAGGTGAAAATTGGGATTTCCGCTGATTTCCGCTGCGAATCCTCAGCTCACGGAGGAACCACGCGCACTGGACCTCGGACGATGACTTTTTTCCGGTGCTCCACAAGTTGCCACGGCAGAGCTTGCCAACCCATCATGATCATTTTTGACCCAAAATGTGCCAAACAAAATCAAAAGTTGAAAATAGATGAAAATACATATAGAATATTATAGAATAATGTTAGAATGTCAAACAATATATTATTTATATAAACAGTACTCTAATGTGTCTTGGCTCCCAATTCAAGCGGGAAATAGGGGGAATATAGCGCTAGACAGCTGCCTCCATTCACAGGTAAGATGCCAATCTCCCATGGAGGCCACAGTTTCAGTCTGACCTTCCCCTGCAGTAAGCCGACCTTGGGAGCTGCACGTGGCTGTGCTTGCGCTCAAAAACATGTCCATCCTGTCATAATGCGACAAACCATAAGCAGCAGCCATAAGCCCTTATACACAAGTTACATCAAACTACAAGGAGAACAAAGCATTGAATCAGCCACTATGATAAACAATGAATATCATTAATAAACTACAAGTATAAGCAGTTGTGTTTGGGATCTGTCCAAGGTACAGGAACTGGGCCATAATGTCGGGAGTCGTGCGACGCTGCCTTGTTGTCACCTTCCAGCCAAACATGGCCACGAGGTATCAGCACCCTGAGTTCACAGTTCATAAGCGTCATAAGAACCGGCGGTGCTCGATCCGAACGGCACCAGCTTTTTGAATGTAATGTTTTAGATGTTTTGGTGGGGTGGTCAATGGATGAAAAATGATGTGCAATGCAAACATGTTTGGTGGGGTTTTCTGACAGGCCCAAATCATCATGAAATTCGAGACAGGCAGCAGTCCAGGACAGGATTCAACAAAGAGGACAGGCCAAGATTATCCAAGCAGCTCTTTTTCGTCTCCTGCGGCAAGAACTTTCACCTGACCATGACTGCACACTCCAAACCATTTCTGAAGCGCTCCCTGTTCTGCCTGGCTACAAATAAGATACAAATAAGTCCGAGGCCCTATCACCAGGAAGGCCCAAAATGCGTTTGCCTGGGTGGTGACGAAACTCGAGGTTGCAAGAAGAAATGTTGATTCGCAAGCTTCGCAAGATTGACCAGTTTCTTGAAGTGGGAGATACCCCAAACCATGGGTCATAATGACTTGGATAAATTGGGATACCCCCATTTTAAGGAAACCTCCCTATGAGTAGAAGACCAAGCCTGTTAGACGAATGGGGGGCCAATTACTCACAGTTTGATTTCATTAGAATCCCACGACAGCTAGTAGCTTTTGGATAGTTTCGATCCCTCCTCTGTGCCTGCAGGACAACCTACGCAACCTTTGGGCTGCGGGCATATTCGAGCGTCTGGATCCTTGGGCGAGGTTGCCACGACCACCTGGCCAGACCCTTAAGGCACTGAGATATATATGTAGGAAGAGCAAGTTTCCCTTTCCTGTGAAATGTTTTATCTAATTGATATTTCCATATAAAATCATATAAACCATTATGTACCATTGTTTGCGGCATTTCCGATCATTTCCGTGTTCATCATGTTCTTCCCTCGGCTCTTACCATTTCATACCAAGCATGAGTCTCAAGATGGCTATAGATGGTTTGAGACTCAAACCATGGGTTCCCATCCTAGGTTTCCAATGGTTTCTGATCCAATAATAAAACAATATTAAATGTAATTACACTAATAATAGACGACAATAATAAATTATCTATATAGATAGATAATAAAGGCATATAAAGGCGATTTGACAGCAAAGCACTGCCGCATGTTGCTGCTGTTGCCTCTCCACGGGACCAGCCCTTCAACCGCTGCGTCATGCGCTCAAAGAGCAAGACGTCTCCCGAAGCGTTAAAGACAGGAACCTACCAGTACATTGGTTACATTTGTCGGACCATGCTAGCAGCTTCAAGCAGCTGCTAGCAAGAGAGTTTCACAACCATGGTCCGGTCACGTCCTCCAGTAAATGCCCAAAAGGTGAGAGGCCAAAATTATGTCCAAAATGTATCAGAAATATCAAAATGCGCTTAAAGAAACTCGGTCTTCTTGCAAAAGAATCTGTGGTTGATCATCGAATTGATGTAGCTTCGCTGAAACTCTGAAACCAGTGGCCAATGGACCAATCCCGACAGTCACCAAGGAGCCATGGATGCACCCACTGTTGTGGAAAAGTCAATGCCATATTCCTTGCAGAAAGGGGCGCACAGTTCTTGTCGCACTTGACAGTTATCACAGTAGAACTCACTTCTCTGTGAGATTCCTCCAGTAATTCTACTGGTTGGTTGAGCGAATACTGGATTACAATCATAAAACATCATTTTGATTGAACCTGTTGATATAGTCATAAATAACCACCTGGAATCTCGGGCATTGTTCAACTGGGTGTTGCTGAAAGCTGGGACCCCAAGGCCCATAGTTTTCCTGCGGAAGATATCTTAATGGCCTGCACGCAGTGAAGCATTCCAACCAGCTGCAGCCAGCGAATGCCAAAAATGCCTGCTTCAACAAAATATGGCCTCAGCGATGGAGCGAAGCACGAGAGACTCCGAGAGACTCAACAGTACAGCGTAGTACAGCAGTGCAGCACCAGCCGCTGACGCCACATTTAGACATTGAAACTGAGCTTTGCGGGTTGATGAGCAATTTCCAGTCTCTGCTGGAATGCCACATCCGTCGAGTCATGTCGAGTCTGGGTGGCTTGCCCTGGTTTTAAACTCCAAGACCACATGGAACGCCAAACTCGGGTGCTTTTCACCCTCCAGGCTATGGGTGACACACCAACGAGATCGAAACTATATTTTCATTTGACGCATATCATATGACTTGCATACTGCTTCTTTTACACTTTGTAACAAGCCAAGATAGCCAACTATAGAAAGAAACAACACGATTCCACCATCAGGTAGTGCACCCTCAGTATTTCTAGAGCAAAGTGGCAGCACCATCTACCGTGCTGCCACGCCGCAGGGTGATTCGCGGTCATGAGTAGTGTACAAAATGCGACGCAGTGAAACTGCTTGAAGTGAGACTGTATTGTAGCTGTTGCAGATCAGAAGCAGCAATACAAAGCAAAGGCATTTCTGCATTTCATGTTTGCCTTACACCTCCTTTATGCTACGTCTCGACTTACCTGGCTTCCCGGTGCGGCAATCCATTTCCGCAAACAGCTAGGTACAGGATTAATTTCAGACCACCCTTGTGGCAGCAAGAGGCATCTGCTTAGACCCGGTGCTGTCAAGCCTGGATTAAAAAACGCTGACTCAATAATTAGGGGGCTTAACCACAATACAATCTGCTACCAAAATAAACCAAAATGGTACAGCACCGCCAGATAAAACGGATGTTTACTAGTCCGGGTTTGACATTGTTCAAAGATCCTTGTCCTTGACTGACAAAGGCATCTGTGCTCGGATTTGCTATGTCCTGGCGCGTGCAAACGCTTTGCCTAAGAGATTAACATCCTCATCACTCTCTGTCAATCGGCCGTGGGAAATTGCCAGCCTGTAGATAACTCTGAATATTCTTGATTCTTAGTCTTGAACTGGATGGTCGATTGCCACTCTCTTTCCACTCTATTTTTGATATTTTTTGATATCCCTTTTGGAGAACGCAGAAGGGACATGGCACCAGCTTGAAATCGAGACTTGGGAAGGCCAGCTTATGCCTACCCAGGCCTAGGCACTTTCAGACACAAGATTGCAGCTTGCAATAAGAAAAAAGGCTGCTCTGTTGTGGCAACTGGGTGTCATAGAGTCATAGAGTCTCCAATGTTTGATGCAAACATCTGCAAACAGTTTGGAGTTCCAGTAAAATGTGTTAAATCTTAACTTTTCCATGACTTTTCCATGACTTTTCAATCTCTTTGGGCCTTGCCAGTCAGTTTTCCATGATTTTTCATGACATCGCGATCTCGTGTCATCTTCGGCTGCCGCGCCGCTTGGGGCGCCACAGCTTCCCAGCTTCCAGCCGCGCCAAGGCGCGCGTCACGGCCGAGGAAAAAAAGTGCTGAAACGCGGACTCGCTCAGCTCTAGAGCTCCACTCGCCTCCTGGCCGTTTCTTTGAGCCATCTGAGCTACCCGGCCTGGTAAACGTTTACATAACTATGGAAAATCACCATTTTTCATGGGAAAATCCATGAAAATCCACTATTTCTATGGCCATGGCTTCAATAGCAAACTGTTAAATTACCAGAGGCTACATGTTTTAGGTCGATGTCTATGGATTTTTATGGATTTTGTCATGTTGATTTCATGAGTTTTCACGGTGATGACTCAGTGATGACTTTTGACTTTCGACCTTTGATGATTTGAGGGGGAGATGTGGGGAGTCAACCGGCAAAGTTATGGGGCAAGGATTGGACAATGGTGATTTATACTGGGGAATTTAATGGTGCATGAAACATCAAGTTTTGGGTTTCTGCCCAAAAAATCCAGGAAGTCATGTGGATGGATATTTAATGGTTATAAAATGTTATGAAGCCACCAATGAAATGATGTGGATATAACAGGGATATTGAAACAATTGTGATTTACAGCAAATGGTGATTTATGCAGCAAAGTTAAGGGGGTATAAAGCCAACCATGTGAGGAGGATACAATCGGATATGTTATAAGGTGTTGTGATGTTTTGTAATTCATTGAGGACTTATTGGCCGCCACAACCACTGATCAGGGTGTGTTACCCATGTTCCTCTCAACATGTTATCAAAAAATGTGATTCAAGTTACAAAGTGATTGAGTGCAACCATTTGAATCCATTTGATGAGATAATGGGATATCATGGGGTAACTCATCTTAGTGACCCCCCAAATGATGTATTACAAACGATCATAAACGGAATAGGTTCTGCTGGCATCTGATGAAATGGTGCTGATTTCAATCCATTACACTGTATCAACTGCGGTTGATGCTCATAGTTTCTGGGGCATTCAGTGGTCGTTTGAAATGATATACGCCAACCTTGTTTAGAACTGGTAGCCCATCAATGCGAGGAAAGGATGATTTCAACCGCATCGCGGCTTGTGGACCCGCTCCATGCTCCATGATGGTGTCAATTGACAAAGGGAACAGCGCAAAAATGCCCGTCAAAAATTCATGCGTGGAGATCTCTCTAATTCCACACCGTTCTCACCATTCTCCCAGCCATTTCCCAGCCATTTCCCAGCCATTTCCCAGCCATTTCCCGAACCCTCCCACCTTCAGAGCTTGAACGAGCTCGGAATCCCCCAGCGGCTTTACACCGAGCTCCGCTGCCAAGCGGTTGTCCACGCGCCGCGCTTTGGGCTTGTCCTCATGCCAGGGCAGGGATGCCGTGATCTGCATGGGAGCTGCGGAACTACACAACCGGAACATCCCTAAAGCAAGAAAGCTTGGGACATGAACTTGGGATGTAGTGGGATGATACGATCAGATATATATGTGGATGTTCATGCATGTTCATGGCTATTGTAGGATAAAATGGAGGTCACACAGAGTTTCAAATTCTCACCAAAGCAGCAGGTTGGTTAGAGTTTGGTGCATCAATGTATGTGTTTTTTTTCAACCAAAGGGGATATGAAGTTCCTGCACCATCAACAAGCATGATGAAACATGATGAAACATGATGAAACATGATGAAACATGGGGATATTGACCAACCATAAGATCCATAAGAAGTTGATCCAGCCAAATCCACCCAGTGATCCCAAATCTATGCTTCCCGAAAAGACAGAATGTTCGCACGAGGCTCCAAAAAACCCATGGAGTTGTGATCGGCTTTGACGAAATAGACCTGTGCTTTGTAGGTGAGCCAGTCCTGTCGGGGCAATTCACATGCACACAACGTAAATCAGGGTGCCACCCAGCAACAAAAAAAGACTCGGGTGTTACTCATGAAGACTTACCGAAGTGTCAAAACTATGAAGGTCACCATGTGAGACCCGGCTCCTCATTCCCCAGGAAAGCTCTTGCGAGATCCGGAGAAAGAACATCTGAAAATGCACCACCACAAGGGAGCTGGGCAGCCTGAGATGCCACACAGAATCAGCTACATGTGTCCCACCTATATACAGTCATTCAAATGAAATCATGTGATAAACCATCCCAAAATCACCATTTTCATGGGTTGTTTAAAGTAAAGGTTTACCATAGTTTACCACATGAATATGAACGTTGCACAAAACTTGGACCGCCCATTGGAACAAATCAAGCTGCTGAGTGCCGGCAACTCGAGCAAAGGACAAAGTCGCACTGTGCACCTGTAGCCGAGGATTGCCAGTGCTGCGAAACACATCTGACCACCAAAACAAATCAAAACATGGACATCATGTGTTGCAAAGTATGAGAGAATCAGATTGTACATGTTGGTGTATCATTGTATAACATTGTGTAACATCGTATAACGATGCCTGGACGCAAACGTCACTAAAGTCAATCAACATGTCCTTGCATCACCGCAATCACCCTGCTGTTGGGCATTCACATGAAGCATGGCAATGATGGCCAAGGCACAAGTATGCGTCACTTCATGCGTGCCCACGACATTACGACAAACAGTGCAGGTTTTGGGCTGCACAAAGCTAAACCACTTTGCTTCCTCCGGCTTAAGCAAATGGCCTGAGCAAGCAAAACAATGATAATCAGGCAGCTGCAGGGTAGCTGCAGGGTCAAATTATGTGTGACATGTTTTGATAGATGAGGTATTTTGTTTTATGTTTTATAAGGCATATGTCGCATAGATGTTACAATTCGAGGATTCAAACGAGAAGGAAATCATCCTTCGTTTTCGGTGTCACGTACTCTCGGTGCCCGGCAACGGTGCTGGTTTCTGGGTTGAGGTGGGCAAATAACGTTCTCTTGCACTTACACACATCCGTCATAGGGGTGGGTGGGCTAATAACGTTCTCTTGCACTTACACACAGGTCATTGGGGTGGGGTGGGGTGGGCTAATACCGTTCTCCTGCACTGACACATATATGTCTTTGCGGTGAGGTCGGGGGTAGGCTAATAACGTTCTCTTACAAATGCACATACACGTCAATGGGGTGGGGTGGGCTAATAACATTCTCTTGCAAATGGAAAAACACGTCAATGGGGTGGGGTGGGCTAATAACATTCTCTTGCCCTTGCGCATACACATCATGCAACGCTAGTGTATGTTCATGTATGTTCTCTTGCACTTGCACATACACGTCATGCAACGCTAGTGGATGTTCTCTTGCACTTGCACATACACGTCATGCCGCGCCAGTGGATGTTCTCTTGCACTTGCACATTCGCGTCATGAAAAGCCAGTTAATGTTCTCTTGCACTTGCACACACAGGTCATGCAACGCTAGTGGATGTTCTCTTGCACTTGCACATACACGTCATGCTCCGTTTGCGGATCACTTGCACCTACATGTCATGCAACGTTAGCGGATGTTCTCTTGCACTTGCAGTGCACATGCACGTCATGCAACGCTAGTGGATGTTCTCTTGCACTTGCACATTCACGACACGCAACGCTAGCGGGTGTTCTCTTGCACTTGCACATGCAAGTCATGCAATCCTTAGTGGATGTTATCTTGCACTTGCACATGCACGTCATGCTACGCCTGCTACGCTAATGGAAGTTGTTTTTTGCACTTTCACATACCCGTGATGCTACGCTTGTGGATTGCACTTGCACAAACACGTCATGCTTGTGGTTGAAGATTTTGTTTTCGTCATTTTGGGCTTCCTGGCTTTGCAAAATGACATACCGCGTGTAACATGCCATTTTGATTCATTTTGACAAATTTCACCTTGGTACTGAGGAGGCGTGTTACCTTGTTTTTGGATGAAGGCCAGCATCCTAGGCAGGCCCGGTCAATCATTATGGTGGTTAGATGTGGTGAGCGTCGGGTATCTCCAACTTCATGTGGGTTGTTTTAAACATTACAGTATTCACAAGCATTAAGAATAAGTGATTGAGTCTATCGAATATGCGTATGGAATGTTCAATTTGGATAGTATGGATAATACATATGGATAAATATGGTCCATCAAATCAATTCCACCAATTTAGATGCCATAACTTGCTATAAATCTTGCTACAAATCAGTTATAGCTGGTGGGCGTCACATCTCCAAGCGGCCCTTGGTGCACTGCGGCTGCACTCGCACGCTTCGCGGCCTTTGCAGCACTGCCCGTGCACCATCGTCTCTGATGGCCAAGCCGGCTCGAAGGATGTGAGCACAGCCATGTTCCTCCTATGGCGATACGGAGAAAATCCATAGGGGAAAACATGGGAAAACAATGGGCCAATCATGGTTATTTTTTATGGAAAAATAATGATGCAAATGTATAAATGATGATAAATGGATGTAACACGTGATTTATATAAATATTATCATATAATATCATTAAATATCAACAATAGGGATTATAATATATATAATGGGATGGGGAAATCATACATGTGATTACCCAAAAAATAAGGGGTTTGCTGCCAGGGGCAATTTCTTGAAACGGGTCAATGACATGAGTGGTCTATGTATGTCTATGTATCTAAAACTGGTTGGTGGCTGTAACTCAAAAAATGTAAATCAATCCGGGATCATCACTCCAATTATGGTTTGAAAACGAAACCATCACACATGATAACAACCCCCGATTGATAAACTCTTGAGTCAGTTGATCAGCAGCATGCATGCGGGTATCCTTTTCATTAGTGGCAAGAAAAACACCAGCCCATAGCCCATAGCCTCTCAGCCACTCAGCCAGAGAAGCAGAGTGACTGACTGGCAGATCTGGCCGTGCTGGCTGAGTTGCTGAGCGGCTGAGTGGCTGCTGCGAAAAATCCACCGATACAATCCCCAAATCCCATGGTTTGTAGTCTCAATTCCGTAAAGACGGGAGCCCCGAAACAAATTCATACATTCAATCGATATCAATGGATGGCTTAGTCAAACAAAGCTTTTTTTTTGAACATCAGAACATCAATCATCAAGACATCAACACAGATCAAGGATCGCGGTATATCGCTGCAACTGGATCCACTGGATTCCACGTCCTGAAGCAAGGGGTAGAACTGCCTCAGCGGCACAGCGGACAAGTGCACCACTTCCCAAGAGAAGGATGGAAGTGCTCCGGCAGAGGGCAACCCATCAGCTGCTGAGGGCTTGAAAAACTTCACCTGGCGTGCATTGGGGCACCATGTCTGAAACACAGCTGTTCCGAAAATCAAACATTTCAGGATAAACTATGGATAAACTATGGATAAACTCCAGTTCCGATCCTTGTACTTGGTTGATTAAACCAACATAAACCAACATAAACCAACATCTGCTTCCCTGCAGGAAGCATTCCTGAAACACAACAAGACAATTTGTGAGGCACCTCCGCCACCCGGCTGCCGTTCTCATCGCCAATGGAGACAATTCGGACAGCCTCAGCTACCCCAAAAGAAGGCCACGGTTTCGCGCAACATGGAAAGAGCAACTGCAGTTACCCTCTGGTAATTTAACATAGCTATGGAAAATCACCATTTTTAATGGGAAAATCCACTATAAATGGCCATTTTCAATAGCTACGTTAAATTACCAGAGGGTACTCTTCGCGCAACCGAATTGGAAAGAAAGATGTGGAAAGTGAATTGATTGAATTGCGAAAAAAAAGTGAGGTGTGTGACGTGTCTAGACATCCCCTGTGCTTGTGCGGGCAGAATTTGGTACAAGTATGTTGCAGAAATGCTGCAAGGGACTAATTGCACCATGAATCAATAAATCACTGAATTATCTGAATTGCGCAACTGAGGCACGCGTGGCCGATCAATAAAACGAGTGCGATGCATGACCAAATCATTGGCTTGAAGTCGGAACCTCCACTCCTCTGTGAGATCGTCGATTCGACTGACTGCCTGCGGTGTAGAGTCCTGCAAGCATGTGAGCCAAGCTTCATGACGAACCTATAACTGATTCCCCATCATTTCATGGTGAAAAAACGCGAACAAGATTCCGACCATAGTTTTGGATTGTTTTTGGCACGCACTGTCTGCAAGCAGTTCAATCATCATTGAATCAGCCCTTGAATCGTTGATCTCACGGGAAGTCCTCCCCGGCACCACTTGTGAGTGCGTCCCCAAAGCCGCCCAACCAACGGTTGAGCAGGGGCCGCATCGTGCGAACAAGGGCGGCATCCTGGGACAACGGCGCCGGAGAATGGGGCGCGAACATGCGCGAACAAGGGCGTCCGACAAATGGAATCTTAAGTAGCATGAACCCCTCCATTCTACGCCCATCGTGACTCCAATGTTCACCTTATTTTGGGATTTTCTGAACCCTGAAGAATGGAATGCCCATAATGCCCATACCATCACCATCCCATACCAGCTACCAGCAAAGCATCCTTCAACCATTCCGGCTGCATCAGGACCTCTTCTGGCCTCAGTTGATCAGCACCACATGGTGCACCCGTTTTTTGCCCCAATTTATCCAATCACGAGCCACCTACACAAGCACACAAAAGTCACACACACATAAATAAATAAATGCTGCATATTATGTAAATATTGTATAATATTGTAAGTTATTGTAAGTTCTAAATAAATAAATAAAAACATATATATCTTGAACAAACCTGGTATATCACAGCCTTCAGGCCTCTAAAGACCTGATCAGCCGGGTCACAACTGCTTGCCGTGGAGTAAGAACTGCGCTAATTCATTGGAGAAGTGATTGCAATTCCGCCGCAGCACGTCGTACATACGAGGATTGTAGTCTACATAAACATCTTCCTTCAGGAATTCCACCAGATCTTCATGCGACCTGCGCGGCAGGAAACAATTGGAACACCATGGAACACCTGGACACAAGGACAACAACTGTTGTACCAGCTGTTGATCATTGTTGTTCCAACGGATTGTGCTCCATCAAAATTGCTCCACCTGATTTCTGTAACGTTGCATCTCAAGGCCGACACACCTCTGTCCTTGCTAGTCTAAACAAAATCAGTGACCAAATGCCTCTCATGTCATATCCCTACAAAGCCCAACCCTAAAAGTGCTGAACTTATGTCATCAACACCATAGTATTATATACAATAGTAACATATAGCTAGCAACCCAAACAAAAAAAAGACTGAGAACTGCATTTTTGTTCAGCTTTTCAACTTGTCCATCTCTTTCTGTGTTGTTCTACCTCTTTTGGAGAAGAATAACAGCTCATTATCCCATGAAAAGCACCATGTTTGTTGGCTAAACCCCCATTCAATTCCCATGAACCTCCATAAAAAATGGATCAAACGTTGATTCACGGCCCCTCCAAAGCTGCGACAGCGGCCTCAGGGTGGAGCCAAGTCGGATGACAGCGGCGGGTTCGCCAAAGGGGACATCCTTGTAGTTGGACTCCAAGATGACGCCTCCATACCTGCAACGGGGCTTTCCATGAAGGTACCCCCATAGCTGGATGGTTTATGATGATTTATATATTGATTTATGATGTTTATTTTTTGGCACATCCGATTAAGATGGATGAGTTAGGGGTACCCCCATCTTTGTTGGGGTGAAACATGGGATAAACATGGCGAAACCAATGGTTGATGCTTCTGAGATTCTGGGATGTTCCGACACCCCAATCTCATGAACGGTGGAGGCCCATGGTGGGTAACCCTTTGAAGGGCGTCACTCGCCGTCCAGAAAAAGCTCAGGACAGGACCAGAACTCTTTGCCGAAAACTCGAAGGCCCGAATGCCAAACGCCATCCAACTTATGGCCACCTTGGAAAAAATGTTGCAATGGATATGTGATATATGTTGATCACGTCCGCTATGACACGTGCACACGAAACACATAGTATTTCCATGGGAAGCATGAACGTCGTAGCAATGTCATGCAGTTTCATGTCACGCAGTTTCAACTGCTTGCGCCAACAAAACGCTCTCAACCCAGGACCAGCTTTGGATATGACACAAGCTGAAAAAGGACGAGTTCTTAAGATTCATGATACCCTATATGCCTATCTATATATAGCATCATATAGCTACAACATCGACCCTCAGCGTAGCTCAAGCAACATCCAAGGCACCCAACAAGGAGGGTGGCACCCACTGTGCAACTCCTTGGGACAAGTCGTACAGTGCCAGTTCCACCACAGCAGCCTTCAAACCCAGAGCGTGAGCCACGAACTCGTAGTAGCTTAAGGCCTTAGCTACTCTTGGTGACTTCTAAGGACGTTTTCTTTGGGAAAAAGACGCAGAAAACCAATGGAAAGTATGGTTTTAAGCTGATTGAAACCAGAAAGAATGGTGCTTTTGGCCACAATTTTGATAATCGATGGTGTGGTCTAAGGGGAAAAATGCAGGACATGCATGGAACTGCATAGATTTTTCACCTACCAAATACACCGGAGAGGTTCCTCTACATCTTCTATCAATGTCCCTTCAACATATTTGATGAGGTACGAGTCAAAAAAAAGGGAAACCCATCAAAATCCAGGGGCAGAATGTGGTTGAAACCCAACACTGTCAAGGTTATCTTAACGGCCATAAGCCGTGGAAACCACCTTGGCGGCTGCATCCAACGAGAACTGGCTCAAGTTGTTTTTTCTACTTTCTGGCAATGAGGCCCATGGGAACGCCTCATTTTCAGCCAACATCTTGGCGCCATTGTCCTAGACATGTGGGTAAAAAATGGCCGCATCGTCCCATGTTTCATTACCGTATAGGGATCAACAACATAAAACGTATCAATACATATCAAAAATTATTTAAACATTGTCTGCAAAGCACATGATATAAAACATGTTCGCTGCAACCTGGACGTTTGCCCGGAGTTGATGTCCCGCCTTCCTGATTTTGATCCCTCATGAAGATAAATTTGATGTTGTTACCCCATTCAACATATTGGTCATAGGGGGTGGCGAATTTTAATACCTCATGAAGATAAAGTTGATGTCATTTCCCCAATCAACATATAGTTCTGAGGAGGTGGCGAATTTTGATCCATCATGAAGATAAAGTTGATATTTATTACCCCATTCAACATTGGTCATAGGGGGTGGCAAATTTTAATCCCTCATGAAGATAAAGTTGATGTTATTATCCCAATCAACGTATTGCTCAGACGGGGTGGCGAATGTTGATCCCTCATGAAGATAAAGTTGATGTTATTTCCCCAATCAACATATTGTTCTGTTATGTCACAATCATGAGTCTGGGCGAAAGTTAAGGTTGCGGACGACATGTTTTGTTTTTAAAGAAAACATCAAAACTATATGACATATACTATATGCCATGCCAAGCTTCCCATGGCGATCCATCTTCTTCCCGGTCTTCCAAAATTTCATCGGGAGGTTGGCCTAGACCAACCACTTCAAAGGCTTCTGGCCATTTTTCTTGACGAATGAGGCCATCACCTGGTAGCATTTGGGCGAACTAGTAACCTGGTCATTGAAATGGAAATCATCGAACTAATTTTTGCTAATTGGTCGATGTTCCATTGTCTTGTCATGAAAGAACCAGAGGGTACATTCTGAAGCTTAGTTTTTGGAAAACCCATTGGAAAAGTCATGTATCGGATCTCGTGGAAGGCATTAGCTAGAAAGGGAAATTGATAGACATTCTTTCAGTTGGATAGTAGTGTCACATATTGATACACATTAGACGTCCTATTACAATGTGTCATCCACAATCCATCCGCATGCAACAGGGCCACTAGGCGGAGAGGCGGATAAGAATGGCGGGCTGCGGGGGAAGCACAATGAATGAAGCAGGGATGCCTTCAAACTAAGGAATATCTGAATATCTAGTATTTTTTTTTAGCTGGAATGATGGACATACATGAACTCATCAATTTGCAAATTGCCCTCAGTGGCGGGCCCCGCCAGAAGTTTCCCGCTATTGATGATAGTTAAATCCCCATGTTTCGGGCCGACCTTGGCAATCAGCGTACTCAAAGGCAGCATGAATCCGACCAAGCAGTTCCAAGTCTTCCTGACAAAAAAAACACTTGGATCATGGGGAAAACTTGGGATATGGGGGGAACATGGGATAAGGGGATAAGAACTGATGAATATGATAGGGATTTGTTGGGATAATGATGATATATAGTAATATAGTAGGGACCTGGGACAATCATTGGCAATAATAAGAACCAAACACACACACACGTATATATATATATACATGTATAAATACATATTAAGATATACAATTATAATCAATTATATATATAAATATATAATTATGTACAGTGTGGGATGATCATGGAGGTCAATCAGCTTGTGTTCCAACCTACAGCAAGTTCCCCCCGGTAATTGACATTGGAAAGCATGGCCCGACTTCCCCATTAAGCACTATGATGGCTTCCTGACTTCAGCATCACAATCCCCCTGTAAACCGTGGGCCAAGTACGTCTAAATTCTGGGTTTGTCTGATTTTTGTCTGAACATATCCTAAGACCTTGTGGTTCATCATCGTTTTCCAACACAACATGGCAATATATTCGGGCATTGCCACATTTCTGGTCCAACCGACATCAGTTTCTGGTTGGTGATATCTCCCAACATTTAATTACATTTAATTACATTTAATTACATTTAATTACATTTAATTACATTTATAATTGCATTTATATAATTAAATTATACCTCAATTGTATCCCCATTACAGTATCTCCCATGATGACTGTCTTGTTTTCCCCCAAGGCCAACAAACTCAGGTCCTCCAAAGCTTTTCGGAGGTGTCGGTTCAAGTGCTTGGCGGCAACGTGACTCGGAGCCGATGCCTCTGAGATGGAACATGTTGATCTATGAACATTTTCTACAGCAAATAGAGGATGTTAATATCATTCATATGTCACCATTCAATCATTCAATCTTGCAAACTCCCCATTTTGTTGGTCACTCTCCGGTGGTTTCACGGAGAGACCTTAACCCAACCCAACCTCCCCCTTTTACCTCCCCCTTTTTTTGTTGCCAAAAGACCCGGAGGAGCATGAAGTGAAGCCACTCGGCCATGCCCAGGTCTTCTCCTCCCAGACCTAAATCCATCTCACTGAAGCGACAGCGCTCCACCTGCGTCGCGAAACATGGGGAGGACCCCCGTTAAAAACATTGGGAAACGTGGAGAAACATGGTGAATTCCCAGGAAAATGAGCCACAACTTAAACATGTCATAACATGTCTGTCTTTTCAGCTTGCTATATGGTTACTTGATGTTACTTGTCAAGATGTGTCAAGAACAGAGATAGATTCGACATATGGGTATGGATCAATACCTATTAATACCATTTTTAGGGGGTTATTCACATCCATTTTAACCCAGCTATTTTGATGTGAACAGAAGGGGTACTATAGGTTTTGACACACTGCCATATTGACATCTTCCAAAATTGCGACTGGGGGGAAAGCTCCACATAGCTCCACTCCCCCAATGGGCACCTCCCGAAGAAGTTCGATGTCTTCTGCGTTCAGGGTTCCCTCATCTTCCTCCAGATTCTCCTGGAGCCATCATGAGCCCGGATCTACCCTCCCTGGATCCGTGAAAACAGCATGTCCCATGAAGGGGCCCATGGTAATGGTGTCTAATGGCCATTATAAATATTATAATATATGATATATATATATATGGAACTGACATTGCGATTTCAAAGTCTCACCATCTCTCACCTCTTAGCTCATATGATTGTGGAATATTGTCGACAAACATTGGCGAGTAGCCACAGCATCCTTCGCGTCCTTCATCCCCGAATCCCATTGGCGTCCCATGTGTCACTGACGTCACTGTTCCTTGATGTGCTCAAAGAGATCATCCCTAGAAAGATGTCCGGAGCCATCTGCATCCACGTTGTTCACAAAGTGATCACGCAGCAGCCACAGGATACTCGGCTGCCCTGAGGCTCCTCACGAAAAACACACATGCCAGGACAGCAGCTCAAGTTAGGATCCAAAGTGCGCAAGATTGCACAAGACATTGGCATTTCGAAATGCAGCCTCTATATCAAGTCCATCCACTCAAAATTTGAAACCAGAAGCCAGCTGTTGGTGATGAGATGTAGTGAGTATCCATGCTTCTGTTCGCCCAGCTTGATGTTGGATCTCCCCATACTTGAGCGATCTTGAAATACGCGGGTGCTGTGTCAATTAGCAACAGCCACTGAAGTCTTTTCATCATAATGTTCAAAAGGAAAATCATCTACTAATGATTCACCTTCCATGCTCTGATGCACTGAGTCACTGAGTCAGTAAATTCAAAAAATCATCACCATCATCACCATCATCATCATCATCAGCAGCATCAGCACCACCACCACCACCACCATCATGTTTGGCCATTCCAAGCATTTTTTGTGGGAAAAAAACGGGGAGCAACTGACAGGAGGGGATCCACCGCTGCTCCTGTGGGACTGGGGATGCTCTTGGAGGGGCTCGAGGGGCTCTTGGAGCTAGGACTTCGCCAGCCGCGACTGCGGGGCGATCTGGAAGAAGGGCTCAGTCCTGCAGTGGACATGGATGATATTTATGTCTTATATACGATTTACACAAAAAATGAATACTAAAAAAGTGATATTATATACTACTAAGCCTGGATCTTTATATGACTATATGTGATACTATGTGACTTTGATGAGTCATCATTCTTATGCTCATTAATTAATCATGATACCTTTATATATGTATGATTATGTATGTATGATTCTTTTGATACTACCAGCATGTTGTTTTATCCTGTCTCTATCTAAAAGTCCGTAGTCCGTAACAATTTCGATTGGTTGGCCAAGGCATCCAGTCACCTCAGCCGAAAAAATCCCATCTTTTCCATCCAGCAGGTGGGTCCTCCAGCCACCGATGGTGGGTGCAAAGTCCTAGACCTCGAATGGGCAAAGGAAGCAGGAGACCCTCCTTCCGGCACCGTCACAGTGTCGAAGCCACCTTCGGAGACATCCAGCATTGCGCTGAGCCTGAACGAGAAAAGGGGTATGGTATGGCTGGGAATGTGGCAAAAAATAGGGTACCAATGGACCTGACGAATTTGGCATTGAGCCATGTTGAGCCATTTCTCAATTGAGCCATTCAAAGGCGGGGGCAATAATTTTGACCCACGGCCACATCACAGGTGCAGTGTGGTGCAATCCTTCTGCTTACGCTGATGGTCACAGGCAAACTGCTCAAACAAATAGGAGCCACAAGAATTGTGCCAAAGATTGGCCAAGGAACCAGGTGTGTAAAGTTTTTCTTTTCTTCTGTGTCCGTTCCGCTTTTTCTAGGGACTTTTGAGACTTCTGCGACTTGGGAGAGGATCCCATGACTTCCACCTGCCATCTCACAGTGTTTTTAACACTGCGAGAACCGTTGTTGTCCAAGTCCATCTCCACAGCCGGACTTCTAGTGACATCCACGCGGGGCTTGTCCAGCAAGGATGAGCTGGAGACCTGCTGCGTGTCCGACATCTCGTCCGTGGTCGCCACTCGGACCACTTCCACTGTGCCCTTGGTGGGTGGCACCGAGGACTCGCGGCCCTTTGCCAACAAGGTCTGGGCGGAGCTTCGGCCCCGTCCGCTGGGGGAGCCGGGTGGGGAAACCACCTCAGTGGCCCCGCAGTTGCAACCGAAGGGCCACAGCGACATGGATCCTTCAGAGTCCTCCCACCAGTCGGCCAGGCACAGAAAGTACCCCCGCCTGGTGTCCTCAAACATCGCTCACAGGGCCCAGCTGAACCCAAGCCTGAGCCAAAATTGCCAAGGACTTCGCCTGGAACCGGCCGCGCTTGTACTACTACAAGGGAAGGAACATGGATAAACTATGATGAACAATGATAAACCACATGATAACCTATGATGAACTGGATCACTTGGCCAAATTCTCCACTGCAATTCGCAGCAAAATCCATGTGGCATGATGCAAAAAATATGCAAAACGTGAGTCACCACTGCAACCTCTTTTTCCTGAGATGGAGGCCGAAGGTCACGAGCCCACCATGCGCCAAGTCGCGCAAACATGGCTGGGGCCCAAGTCCTATCACACCTCTCAGCGCCCTTCACTACAAGTAGTCTGGGAATCGCTGGCTGTTTCTTTGAAAAGTACCATCTTCCATACAGGGGGTCTGCATTGCCATGGAAAAATAACAAGCATTAAAATGGGTTTTGCAAGGCTTCCGGTTGTTGTTGTATGGAGACTTGTGGACATGACATGCCTGTGCAATCAGCCCGAATGCTCTTGTGCAAGTGAGGACAACCATTCAAACCTTCGGGGATGCAAAGCTACACTGCACATGTGGTGAAGAAACATAGGAAAGTGTAGGTCGGTGATGCAAAAGAAAAGGGAAGTAATTATCTTGAGACAGTTTGAACCCTCTCTCTCTCTCTCTATCTGCTGTTGACTGATTTGGTACATCTCGGGGCTGTGATGGCAAACAGAATGACTCTGACACCAACAGCATGCGGAACATTCAAGCTCATCTTCATGCATCATGTTCAGTGATGTTACCTGATGTTACCGCGGCCCTCGGTTGAAAAAAGAGCACCCCCAAGCTTCGCCTGTTGGAGCTGTCTTTACGCGAACTTGCTGCCTGAGCTAGCAGATGAGCCTGGAAGCTTGAGTAAAGTCATGCAGAACCTATTGGGTTGCCATTAAACTTTGGAGCAAGTGGCATCAGCAATATATTTGTCCTACTGTATACATTCTATTTCTCTGCAATTGCAAATCTTGTCACATGAGACTCCAAGGCCCAGGCTTGTTCACAAGCTCGCTGATGCAGGGTGCGGACTGCAAAGCGACTCTCATTTCAGCTTGCTAGTCTAGTGGAGCAAGCATACCATAATGCACACGATGCACCTGATTGTAGATATTTGGTCCAATTATATACGCAGATTCTTAAGATGGCGGCTTGCCTTGCAAGCCTATTTTAAATTTGGAGTCTTTATGCAACCATGCGAATAACATCCAGCAGCTATGAGTCAGGATTTTGGTGCCAGCGCCTCAGGTCGTCGCAAACGACTTGACCTGTGGGACCAAAATTTGGATAAATTGATAGCTTCTTCTTGGCTTTGCCACAGCACATCAGCAGTTAAGCAGGAGTCTGGGCTAATATGAACAAAATGCGGGTTTGCCATGCGAGACCTCGAAATGGATCCGGAGATTTTCTAAAAAGGACCAAACGGTAGCCCGTGAGCATTGATCAGGAGATGCCGCCCAAGAGCCCCCTCTCCAATCAGCATCTAGGTTTGGCAATTGAGCACGCTGCCATCTTTTTTCTTGACACTTGCGCGCCCGGCTTTCCGTCTGCCAGTTGCATAGGCTGTACGTGTGTCCATGGGCAGTAGAGACTTTGGCGCCGGTTCTAGGGAACGATCCGCATCACTTCATATAAACAGTATGATATGACATGATATGACTACAATTTAAGTGTGTCACAGTGTGTTGATTGGCAGAACTTCCAGGGCCGTACTTCTCAACTCATCACCCCGGCGCTGATGGTGTAAACACCTCTTGTCCATCAAAACGGATGCTGAACGAATGCATCCTCATACCAGCCAAGTCCTTCCCGACTGGGAAGTTGAGATTCCAGTTCTAAATTCTCACATAGTATCTCTTAGTGCTATAGCTAGTAGGACCTAGCAACTCCTTGAGGAACCAGCAGATTTCCTCAGATTTCTACATGACTTGATATATGATATATATATATATATTCATTGATATTCATGATATTCATGATGCTCTTTCTGATGAACCTCACTCCTCAGTGTCTGTCAGGATGGCACAGTTGGCAGCTGCCCCATCACTTCTTCACATCCATCTTATCCAGCTCCTCCTTCAAGCGTTTCTGGAAGGAGTCGTCCTGCAGCCACTGATTGGGGCTTGGAAATTCCCGGTTTCAGATTGAGAAGCCTTGAAGGGTGCCATTGACCTACACACAAATAAACACCACAAAATAATGTAATCATACAGTACATGCATATGATGCATTGACGCTCACACTCCTTTCTTGCCAGGGTTTCTCAAAGGACTTGCCGCACCATGCTGCCCGCATCTTCGCGGGAGCGCTTGTATACATGCCATAACCCCCCTCCAAAAAAAAAACTGTTGCACAACAAAACTACGAAAACTACATTCTGTATATTGTATATATAATAGCATATTGCTCTAACACGTTTTCTTTGGATCCCTGTGTTAGCTTAACTTTGGGTTTGTGTTACCTTAACTTTTTATTTGTGTCACCTTAACTTTTTACCCGTGTCACCTTAACTTTTACCTTTGTCAACGCTTGGTGAGGGATCCGTGAGGGTTCAAAAATAACCCCAAAATGAACCAATTTGTGAGACAAAGTCAAAGTTAAGGTGACACAAATTAAAAATTAAGGTGATACAGGCAAAAAGTTAAGGTGTTACACACAAATAAGAAGTTAAGTTAAGGTGACACAGAGGGAGAAATAGGCTCTCAAGAGACACCTCCACAACGTGGTAGAACATGGTAGAACTATGTACACCCTAAGGTAGATGATTACATATGCAATGTCATACAATACTTCGTTCGCATTTTCATAGCGCACCGCAACAGCCACGTTTCGCTTTTTGCAGCTTTTCTCTGGCAAGCCCAACATGAACATCAATGAATATGCATAGTTACACATAAAGACATACATTCGTGCACATACCTATATAATCCTGCACATGCAGGACGCAATAAATGATCAACTGATTGCATCAATGGAATATCGTCAGATATCGTCAGGAGTCAGGTGTCCTGATCTTCATCATCCCAACCAGCATCATCCCAGTCTTCTTCCCACTGTTTTGCTTCGGATGTACCAGGCGCTGGTGTCTCCTGGGAACTGGTAACGCTAGGATCGGACTGATATATGTAAACACACTACTCTTTATAGTACAACTGCAAAACTGCACATAACTTTAAATAACTAATAACTAGCATAACCAAGCATAACTGGTAGCATAACTGGCAGCATATACTTCATTCTTCTTCCATGTCCTATTCCAGTTTGACATGATCCGAAACAAAAAAAATGCCATCTGAGCGCCAGGCCCAGTCTGGCTCCTCAAACTCTTCAAATTCATCCTGTCCGACTCTCAGCGTGGACCGCGACGTTCCACAGGCTAAACGGCTAAACAATTGAAACAGAAACACAAACAGTTGAAAAAAAACTGTTGTCGAAAGTCCGGTGGTGAAACTAAAATGCGACCACTATGATGACAAGCATGGCACTCTTGGAGTGTCGAGGGTGCAAAAAGAGACAAGGATGAGGAAACCAACAGCAAGAGGAGCAAAGCAGGCAGCCCGAACCCGCACTCCCCCCGGCCAGGAGTGCGGAGACGAGACGGAGACGAGAGGCCACACAA
>Ga0126342_10001891_pt1 | contig 31148 bp, 33 predicted proteins | sample Cyp1metagenome_FD_92528 | JGI IMG/M metagenome (GOLD analysis project Ga0126342, IMG submission 92528) | Coral microbial communities from Lord Howe Island, Old Settlement Bay, Australia - Cyphastrea 1 metagenome | ecosystem: Host-associated > Invertebrates > Cnidaria > Coral ...
AAGATGGCTGACAACAACAGCCCAGTTGTGAAAAGAGATGCTTGATGCTGACTTTCCTTGTCATTCTTGTGCAATCACTCATTTCAGCGGCAGCAGCTTCAAAGTTCTCAGAAGAGTGGCGTGTGAGAATAAATGGATGAATTTTGTATCCCGTTTTGCCTCTTAGCCTGGCGGTGTGAAATTTATGCAACACATGCCAAAACTTTATGTGACATCTGTGACGTTTGATCAACAAATTAACGCTAGGGCTAAGTGTATGCTGACGTAGCCTCGTTTACGGAACGCAGTACGCATAAAAACTTGGGATTGTCCGAATGGTGGCACATTGTTCGAACCACTTGGTGTTAATGTTGGCTTGACTTGAAAACCAGTTGCAGCAAATTGCGTTTTGATACTGGTTTGGGAATCAATTTTTGAACCGTTTCTTTTTGTAGATGCTGTTGTGAAAAATTGCATTTTGTTTCATACCATTGCCATGCGCACATATTCATGTGTGCAAAATTTGAGAATCAGTTTTTGCGGATGGATATGTCCGGAGAAAGTTTTTTCAGCTCGGACCCAATCGAGCTGATCAACTTACTGTCAGCTGACGATCTGCCACTTGCAGACGCTGCTTGGTTGATATTGAAATTCGGTTCAGATGGTGAAACGTTTGAAACTTGCGAATTTTGGATTGACTATCTGAGGTCTGGTTGTCTTATCCGATACGTGCATTCGACATCATCCGATTCACGCCTCTTACCAACTATTCTGCGAGAGCCTGAGGGAAATTGATGTCAATGATGGAATTGTCAATGTGCCGGAAATGCCGAGGCTATGTTGCAGCTATTTGAAAAGCCTAGTTGTGAAGCTTCAGGCTGCGTCGTGCAGAAACCCCGACAGCATTGCCATTGTTGGGCCGACAGCATTGCCATTGTTGGGTTTGAATTGGAGATGTCATTGCAACAACTCTGTTGGAGGTGCATCCATATTCTTTTGTGCAACCTCGTCTTTTCCACGAATTGACAGAGTTGCTCACAAGGCAAGACATCCCTTCCATGCTGACGTTGCCAATTTGTTTTGGCACGGAATATTGCAGTTTCATTTTGCAAGAAAACAACATTCACTACAATTCAATTTCCGATCCATGGTGGACAAAGGCATTTTGGTGGAAGAGGCAAGGGCAGTGGGAGATGGAGATTTGATTGGTGCGGTTGTTGAGTGGCCGTGCTTGGTTTCTGCGTCGTAGGATTACACAAGCAGTTTTGTTCGCAGTCCTGATTCTTTCCGTGCGCTCCTTGACCGGTTCGTTTTCGTGCGCACAACTGTTATTGCACGTGTAACATTTTGAAACCATTTTCCACCTGCTCCAGTATGGCATTTGAAACTGAGGCCAGAACATTGATTTGCTCAGATGACCCTGCTGTTACCAAGGCTTGTGATTCACCAAGACTCTCAGACTGAAAACCCCCGTGTTGCAACATTAATGACTGTGATCGTATATGGCCATGATGCTCTCAGTGGATACCATTTCCAAACCATTTCCTTGCAAGTCTCCAATGGTTCAGTAAACATTGTGCATGCAAACATGTTTCCGGCACTCTCCAGTTTTTCCGCTTGTCATTCAGTAGCCAAGATTTGGTGTTGAAGGCTGCTCTTGTTGTTTTCACTTTACAGTCCAATTTTCGTTCTTCTGGATGGTGGAACCCTTGTTTTGACGCCTGCTACACCTCCTTTTACAAATTTGATTGCAATCGCAGTGATCTCACAAATCCGTTTTCAAGAACCTCCAGTTTTGCCTTGGGTTTTGGACAGACTTCGCACTTTAGCTGCAATCGGCTGCAGTCGCTGTGACTGCAGTCCTGGTTGTGTCGTCCAGATTGGTTCGAGGCCGAGGTGACAAGGGGTTTTTCCGCCGTCGTCACTCCTGCTCCTCAGCTGCATGCGCTTTCAACATGGGGTCTGTGGTGGACTTGCTGTACATAGAGGTCAACATCATTCTAACATATCGATACATATCGCAACAATATCTCGATGTTGTTTAGCATATCACTATCACCGAATCACAGTACTTTTTTTGTACAAATGATACAGATAGGAAACTTTGAATTCTCCGTGGGCCTCCATTGAGGAGCTTGCCGGAACTCCAACGCAGGCGAGGGAAGTCGGTATAGCTTATTGCCAAGGTCAACAAACACAACAAACGATTGTCTCAGCAAATCGTTGACTTTCGGCTGAAGCTGTGGCCTGAGCAAGGCACTGCTAAGTGTACGACAACAAATTGCATCTGTGGCAAAGGGCTTAAATTTCTCCGCTTTGCTTAGGTTAAGGAGGCTTAGGTCTTGGATGCAATCGAACTTCGATGGATTTCCAAGGGACTTTAGGATACTTTAGGCACTTTCATATCTATCAATCAACTTTCATGAAATTTGCAGGTCTGAAGAGTCTGAAGGCTGTCTTTCATGAGTGTCGGCTGTCGGCTGAGGCTTCCCACCTGGCTGGCACCACTGAGAAACAGCGCCAACATGTCCGCGGCAAAGTGAGAGGACTACATAGTGACTACATAGTGACTACATAGTGACTACAAGAATCGAACAATGAAATCAATGAACAATTTGACGAGGGAAAAAAGAGTTCAAAAGAAGAATTCAAAGGATATGAAGTCAATATCATTCAATATATTTCAATATCAAGAGATGATATCTTTAGCAGTTTGGAACTGATGCAGGCACCTTGTTCGGCGTCCTTGTGCAACTTGGATTCAATGCCACAGGAAGCGCATACCCCGCTGAGACTTTCAGAAAAAGGGAGCAAATGAAGCACGTGGCCGCACCCGTCACTGGACTCTCGCACTCTCTCAAGGCTCCTTTTCTTCAGAAGAGGAAGCACCCTTCATATTGGAGACAGACAATGCAAGCTTGCATTTGCCTTAGCACCACTAAGCCCGCTTGGAATGCTGGCAACTGTCAACTGAGCTTGTCATTATTTTTTTGCTCAAGGCCGAACTTTTCTTTGGTTGAATTTCCTTCTTCTACGTCAGAGGCCTCGAGTGTTCTTCGGCACATGTACTTCTGTACTGCAGCCTGTCGAAAGAAACGTTAAAGTTGCTGTGGATGTTGGATTACACCAACTAGCATAGACATAGAGCTGTAGATATATCGAATTATCGAATTATGTTCTTTTTGAAGTTCTGGATCTAGGTCATAGGAGTCCGAATTTCTGTGACAGTTTCTGACAATGCAGGTGGAATCTGGCAATGTGCCTGAGGGTCACATCACCTTGAACCTGGAAAGGTCTGAGCAGGACCCAAGCACCATAGCCGCCATAGCCGCCATACCCACGTAGAGCAAGGCTTGGTTTGATAGTTTGATGTTGAGTTCAAGGTCACCAAGGTCACCAAGGTCACCAAGGTCACCAAGGTCACCAAGGTCACCAAGGTCACCATGCATTTTCGAATAAAACTTGTTCCAAGCAACAAGACCCCAACTGGAATGCCGCGAAAACAATCATTTTAGTTATATAAGTTATATAAATAATAAATCCTGGTTTTGGTATCCGGTGTGCTTAGACAGTTCTAGAGAGTTTTGTTTCTTTTCCCATGACCTGATTGGCTGGGAAATAGGATTCTTTATGTGAAACCTGCGAGTTACGAAAAACATATGAATAATAGTTATATAGACGTTCACATCATTCACTCACCACAGCAAGAATGAACTCGCTGTCTACCATTAAAGTACGCACAGCTACTTCATGCAGTAGCTCGGGTCGAATGGAAATGTGCGAAACACGGTGTTTTTACTCATTTTTCATTCTTGGCTACATGGAGGGAACCTTATTGGCACAAGCCGCATGCAGAAAAATGTTGCGAAACTCCCGGAGTTTACGCAGTTGTGGCTGCTGTCCCAGCGACATCCAGCGACATTTTCTTCAGAACTCCACTTGGTACATGAGGACAAAAAGTCTTGACTTGGTTGATGCCTTCCACTATGCAACGCACTCCATGGTTGCTGATTGCATTGTAATGTATACAATGGCTTGGCCAAGAGTGGACCGGGCTGTTGCCGCTTGGGCAGTCCTCGAGCCTCGTACGATCCGGGTCGTACATGCAGTAAAACAGGAGTGTTTAGAATCTTACTGACTGTGCCCATCTGTGCCCCGTTTTCATCTGTTTGCTCTTACATGGGCTCGTCTTGGGTTGTGTGAGCCCGGGTACAGGTGCGTGTGGCTCCTGGTACTTCTCTAGGAACCCAGTACACTGTACTTGGAGTCGGCACTCACCTTCTCGCAGCTTAACCAACTGCCTGACAACCACCTACCCAATGAAACAATGAGCCGATCAATTTAACGAATCAACCAACCTGATAAGCTTACAACCAAATGAGCGACAAATAAGCAACCAACCAATCAATCAGCCAAACAACAACAACAAAGTAACCAAATGAATCAACTAATCAACCTATCAATGAAGCAATCACACAATCCAATCGTCAAGGGTTACCCCACTAACCAGTCAAGCGGTTTGAAAATTCAATCTTTCAAACAAGCGTTCAGTGAGGTAGAAAGTCATCAGCCAATCTCGCAACCTCCTTTCCTGATCTTTCCTGCAGGTTTACCCTTTCCTGCCTTTCCTATAGGTTTTTTGTCCGCAGTACCTTCCCCTGGGCTCGTCCGGCTACCAGCGGGAGGAAGTTCATCTCCACCAACAAACATGTGCGTGCACTAGTCTAGACTGTCTAGACCACTTAGACCCACCTAGAACGGAGCTGCTTAGACCTAGACTGTCTAGATAATTTTAATGCTGGGAGGAGCTCAACTTCATCGATGTGTACAAGGGAGCTTATGATGCTTACGGACTTCTTGACGGAACTGCCAAAGAGAGTAAGCAAATGTGTCTACAGGAGATCGATATCATCAACGATGTTGTTCACTACAAGAGTGCTTATTATGGCACGGTCATGGTGGGTAGCCCGCCCTGACCTTTGAGTTTGCCAGCTTGTCATCACTTCAAGAGCGACAGAACGGTTCATTGCTCTTATGTGAACTTCAAGTGACAATTTATCTTGCGCAATCTTCAGCAGCTATAAAAGCTATATAGCTTTGTTATGTTTTGTTCTGTTTTGTCTATTGGTCCGATTGCCTGAGGCCAAAGCCCTTCACAGTTGTCTTTGACACAGGGAGCGGGCATCTCATACTTCCGAGCTCGTGCCCTGCCGCAAGACAAACTGCTGACAGCCACGAAGTCTTCTGGACGTTTTCGATGGCCCTTGCCCTTACAGGTACTGCCACACAGAGACGTGCAAAGTGCACCGAAGGTGGGATGCCCGTGGGTGTCAGGAGCAGCCTCGATTCTTCAAGGCTTTCAGAAGTTCAATCCTCCCCTTCTTGTGCCTCAGGTACAAACGGAGTGCTTCAGGGACAGCCAAAGACATTGATTGGGATGGACGTTTGGCCAGAAGCCTGGCTTGCCAAGGACAAGTCCCTATTGATTTGTGTGTTCTTGAAATTTCTTGAAAGCGCTGGCTCTTCCCACTTGGACTGCCAACATCTGCCATCTGCTTTGGATACTGAGGTCAAAGCAGGAGAAGCTCGTGACCAAATCACTGCACCAGGGCTGCAAGTTCAACACCCATTTGGCAACAAAACAAAAGAACACATTCAGAAGATTCAACAATGCCCAGAGATCCCAAGACCTAGAAGATCCCAGAAGCGGCTGTACCATGTCTCAAAGCAAGAGCATCAATGGCATTGAATACTCTGCACATCTCTGCACTTTGCAGGTATCATTTGGCACTGGAGAGGTAACTGGAGTGTTTGTCGAGGATCGGGCACGCAGAACAGCTGTGAAAAGGTCGTGGAGTCATAAGAGTGGCGAGGTCTTCCTGTGTTGAAAACTTCATTCTTGGCCTGGAGGGATTGGCTTGAAGTTCATCAATACAAAATGTCTTGCGTGCGTTGATCAAGGGCCTCACCAGAGCATTTTGGATTGTGCAAATGTTCCATGATGTGTCATGTGTTGCAGGATGTCATATGCTTTGGACAGAGGGGTCCTGGTATTGACACCAGCAGCACAAATGTTCCTGTTGCAGGCAAGGGTGTTAGTTTTCCATAATTTTCCTATCACATTTGTTTTGAAAGCAAGTGCAGAGCGCGAGTTTACATTTGGCAGATAATTTCTTGCAGCTCACTTCTTCCAGTGCACAAAGAGTGCGCAACTGGTCAAGAAACATTAGAATCATTAAGTTTGGCTATTGAAGCCCATACTGTCCCTACACTTCTGGCGAATCAACGCATCATAGTATCAAATAAGATTCCTCTCCTCCATCATCCTATTCAAGCTCGCAAGGTCAGGGAGGTGAAAGTTGCGCAGATATGAGATTCATTGCAGCAACAGTTTCTTGGCTATGAATCTGCTCCAAAGCAATCAAGGGTCTTTGTCACTGTGCGTTGAGGACATGTCTGCGGATCCTTTCAAGGCTCTGGGCCCAGCACATGACCGGGAATAGATAAGTTCCTACACCTTCGATTAAGGGTTGGCAGAATCGTAGCACTGAAAGTCAAGCTGAGATTTCATGTCAGACTGAGATTTTGACATCGGTGCTCCAAGGATTTCATCTTTGATGGTGTTCTTGGTTTGGGTTTGGATAGCCTTTCACAAACCCCGGCCTTCAACTTCCTGCAGGCCCAACATGAGACATCAAAAGCGCGGACTGCTGCAGTCAAAAACAAAAGAACATGGAATCTTCAAGCACCTTCTGACAGTTGCTGAGCACTCCACGCAGGTAGCATCTGGTCTCACAAGTGAGCACTGGTCTTAGAATTCTTGGAGTCTAATGTTTTATTTTGTACCTAATATAGTCCAAATATGTTCTGTCTTCGCTGAATCAAAAGCCATTGAAGCTTCCTCGATGTGTCACTTTGGACATAGTGAAACAGCAAGAAAGCAGAAAGTAGCAAGTGGTCTGAGACTGTGGTTTCTAGGCGTGGGAGTGGCTTCAGCAAGACCTTTGGCATTTTTCTCGCAGTTCACAACGATGAGGAGCACTTGTCGCACTTTTCTTCATGCTGCGATCCCATCAGTTTTGCTGTTTCGTTCAGATGGATCTCAGAGAACTTTGTTCGCTGTGCAGAATGATCAGTTTGCAAGTGTTTGCAACTTTAAATTGCAACTTTGAATCCAAGCTTGGCATATCTTCACCTTGTCAGACAAGCCAAATTACAGTGGGTGGATGGAGAGAAGAGCACCTGGAAGAGCAGGTGAGCGTCTCAAGTACAGGCCTGTAAGAGTGTCAGCCAGTTGATACAGTAGTAGAGATTTTGCAGAAGGCATCAAAGTCTCTGAGGTCATCTCTAGCCATCTGCAACCATCTATAACCATCTCTCCATCTATTTATATAACTATGTATTTCTCCAACCATCTATTTATCTATGTATCTACGTATCTACGTATTTATGTATGGTATGAATGTAATGCAAAGCAATGCTAAGGAATGCTAAGCAATGCAATGTAATGTAATCATATGTCATCTAATGTAATGTAATGATTGTAATATATATACGTATATGTAATCAATTGGCACAAACTTTAGCTTTGCCACACTTTCAGCAATGCTGTCAACATGTCTGCATGCATCATTCTTACCATTCCCATCCTTCTCTCTACTATTTTTGATTTTGCCACATGTTGATTGGGCTGTGCCCTACTTTGTTTATGTTGCGTCTTCGTTTTCGCCATTATGCAGTTACACCGTGTAACCTGAGCCATGGCCACTCCAGTGATGTCCGATGATGGATTTCCAGGACCTCCTGAACAAGCAGCTCCTGCATTTAGCTTTATTATGTCAGATCTCTCTTCAGAGGAACCTGAGGTGAGCAAGCAGTATAGAAGCTCCTATCGGTCAACCCCACCTCCTAAGAAGCTTAAAAGTGATGGATGGACTGCAGCCTCCAACCAGACTTGAGACGCTCTCCTACAGCACGACAGGACTTTCTGGCACCAGACATAGTGCGCGTTGTCCCCGCTCTTGAAAAACAAAATCACGGTTCGAAGAGGACAAGCGACCAAACCACCTTCCTACCCAACTACAACTTTCTCGTGGAGGCTCGCATGCAGCCTACTACACTTAACTCCAGTTCGATTCCATTGACTCGAGGTATGCTGCAGACACATCTCGCTTTTACCCTGAGATTGGCAAGCTCCAGAAGCATCACTTCGCCTACAACCTCAAGTATTTGCATGGTATGGCCGGCACTCCTATTGAAGCAGTCGCCCCTGCAGCAAATTGAAGGGGCAAGCAGTGCTACAGTGCATGCCAATCTGGCAGGGCCGCGAGCGGCGTTCTGGGAGACTGCAGTCAGAAATTGTGGGGGTCCATTTCCCCCTTTCCAATTCATCGTCCAAAGCGTTAGATTTGCAGTCACGAACCCTACCACGCGACACGGGGCCAATCCCCTCAATTTACGACTCTTCTCTTTCTTATCAGTGGCTTGCTCTGATTTTTCGGTGGTTTAAGTCCACCGTACATATTCCACAGGTCCCGTGTTAAAGCGCTTGTGAGCAGCATATCCCAAGGCACAAAGATCCGCTTCAACGTTGCTTCGTGTTTTTTTGGCTTCATTTTTCCTTGTTTCCTGTGATGAAACTCTCTGACAAGATTTCCGTGCTCCCCGATCTGGTCAAAGCCAAAGACCAACTTGTATACAATCACACCTTAAAGAGAACAAGGAGCCCCAGCAATCCTTCGACCAACTTGTATACAATCACACCTTAAAAAGAACAAGGAGCCCGAGCAATCCTTCTCCTGACCCAGAGGGCTCCCTCTTTTCTCCATGTGTTTTATTTTATTTTCCCTCATTTTTGCTATGCATGCTGAAGGAATGCTGCTGCAGACGTGTAGGTTGCCAAGCAGCGCAAATGGCCAGGGACTATGTATGATTAATTATGTATGTATCTATTTGTTTATATATTTGTCCATCTTTGCCGTATTTATTTTTTAGTTATTCATTCCTTCATTCCTTCATTCCTTCATTCATGCATTCATTCATTGATTCATTGATTCATTGATTCAGTCATTCGTTCCGTTCCGTTCCGTTCCGTTCCATTCCATTCCATTCCATTCCATTCCATTCCATTCATGCATTTATTTATCTAATCGATCTATCTATTGATCTATTTACCTACAAGTGCAGTGCCATTTAAATAATATATTTAGTGACCTCCTGATCCTTTGGGATATGTTTGGCATCATTGTTGATTCCACTTTACGCAGCAACCACAACTTTGGGGGAGATAGACCTCACTTGAGGTGAGTTGGAGTCCTGTTCTTGACCCTGAACTTGGACATTGGCTTCTGCAGATCAAGGTGGGGTTGCCTGAAAAGCCGCCGAAACCAATGAGTTTTCCAGGAAAACGAACTGGAAAATTTGAAATCGCGCACTTGCAGATTTGCCATTACCCAAAATCAACCCAATTTGCACAGACCCTTCTCATCACGTCTAAAATGCAGCTGTGCCGCTGTGCAGTCAATTTTAAGGAACTCCGAGTTGACGGCGAAATATTGCCCTTCTGCAACGAAGGCTGCAAGGCGCCTTGAGCTTGGAATGATGGGACAAAGTCCAGCAGTCGACAGTGCCTGGTTTACCATTTATTTTCATATTTTGGATATTCCCAACAGCAGGGTTTGTTGGGTGCAGTCTATGGGTCTTGGACTGGTGCATCACGGATGCCCGGCACTCAAAACGGAATGGAACCCTAAAACCGGGAACCATTACCTGGAAGCTGTGATTTTACGTGGTTCGAATATGTTTGTATTGATTTCATGTCCATTTGAAACTTCCTTATGAGATGTTTGGCCCGACTTTTTGACTGTCAGGCGGTGGTTGACTCCGGAACTTCTTTGCTGGCAGTTCCCACTCCAATTTTTCCAGAGTTGTACGAGATGCTTAGGCAAAGCGGGCAGAGCTCGAAACGTCCCAAACCAGCACATACTGTCGAGAATATATCAAAATTTGTTGAGAATGAGAATGTAGATGTTTTATATTTTTGATACCGTCCAAGTGCTTTGGAGTTCTCCGTGTTTCCAAACATCTCACATTCGGTACATACGTAATCGTACCGCATCAAGGTCTCCTCACCACCTTGCCATACACAGCAAACAAACTTTATCCCAGTTGAAGGACTGACATAAGTGACATAAAAATTTGCATTATCTTGCGTTGTGTGACTTGGAACAGGCTGGTAGGCACTAGTTTGCCTGCAGGGATCTGTCACATGCTGAGCCCTGAATCTAGCATATTTTGACAGGTCTCCTGCCTCGTTGGAGGGAGAGTGTTCTTCGTGCGAAGCTTTGTTTTCGGCTACGTGAAAGAAAATCCAGTTCGGAATTCGGAATGGTACGTTTTCATTCATAATCCAACTTGTTTCATCGAGGCGTAGTCCCCGCCTTCAGATCGAGTTGGAAGGTTTCACTGTGGAGCTTGACGGAGAGGATGGCCAGATGCATAGGGTCTTTCAATGTCTCTCGTATAGAAACTTGTCAGCCCGGGCAGCCCAGTCCTGTTGGTGTGTGGCAGGACTTCAGCCGACTAGACCAAAAGTCGGTGCCTAGCACTCCGGAATGGGGACGCGCGTATTCCCCTGCAGAGGACCGTCTCTCCTTTTGGCTGTCAGTTAGGGTTGTGAAATGCCTTAACTTAAGCCTACTCCTAAGGAATTTAAAAAAACTAAAAAAGGCGAAAAACAATGCAAAAAAAACAAACATACCACTTTTTGAAAAAAGCAAAAACAAAAGCAAAACAAAACCAAACGACTATTTTCAAAAAGCAAATAAAAGCAAAAGAAAACAAAAAACAAACTGGATATACATTCATATGCGGTTGCTTTTTTTCCTTTTTTTTGGCACTTTGTTTCTTTTTTTTTGATTGTTTTTTCGTGTTTTTTTCTTTCTCAGGTGACCTGATGACCGGGACCTTCGAACATGTAAAAAAACTCGTGGAAAAAGCGGAAAAAACGAAAACAAAGCGAACAAAAACAAAACAAGTGGAAGAAAGTGAAACAAAAGCGAAACAAGACCGAACAAAAAGCGAAAACAAATGGTTTGTTTTTTTTAAGCAAATTAGGCTTGGATTGTTTTTTTTTGTTTTTTCTAATTGAAGTTTGGATTAGGTTTTGTTTTTTTAGTTCATTTTATTTTCAATCGTTTTACATAAGTTACCTGTAAGCCGTGTCACAAAGTTAGGGATTGTTTGGTTGAGAATCTGAGAAATACTGAGAAATTTACTTGTTTGCAGTGTTGGAAAAAGTTCTGATATGCTTCAATGTTCCTGACCACACAACACAATGTGTGACATCATGTCATGCCCAGCTTTTTTTTGTTGTCCCTAGCCTTTCTTTGTCCACCGGGCTCTTCGACCTGCTGTGTGACACATGGATTTCACATGATTTCACACACACATACACATTTGAGCTTTAGCCCCATGGACTATGGATGTATATAGTTGTGGTACATTCCCGTGAGCAGAACATGATGTGCGAATGCTAAATCTTTAATGTTTCTTTATCATGACCGTGTTTCAGTGAAAGCACAGCAACTGCATTTCATGAGAGGAGAACACGAGAAGAGACATGACATGCAAGCCCATGCTAATGGTTATGGATTTGCCTCGGGCTCAATGCAAAGAGAATTGGAGAACTGTCCCAAAGCAGGACTATTGTTCCATATGTGGAATCTGCTGTTGTCTTGTGCCAAGTTCATAACTTGTATGGACCCGTTGAACATGTTTCGAGGCCTGAGCCCATTGGGCCAAAGTTGTTCATTCTGGGCGAGCCTGTCCTCAAGACCGACCCGAATTTGCAATCTCTGCTTTTGTGCCACGTAGTATGAACATGTATGAACAACCTAAGATTCAACCCGCTTAGGGAAAAAATGCTGTGGAATAAGTTTGTGAACACTCTGTGCTCAGTTTTTTTGTGATAGAGGAAATTCTACACAGTGTACGATGCCGAAAAGAAACGCCACTGGGCTGCACCAGCTGAAGCGTAACAAACATTCTTGATCCGGTGATTAACCAGTTGCAGAGAGTCTCACAATCAAACTCGCTACGGTTCGACCAAATTGCTTTCTAGCTGACTAGGGGGGGTGTACCAGGGCGTACTGTGCGTGGTACCGGGGGCGTACCAGGGGTGTACCAGGGGCGGAACCAAAGGCAGCTCATCCTTTCTTTCTTTCCTTGCGGAAAAAAAACAACTTATATATTCTGAGAGCACCTCACCCCTTTCACCCTTTGCTTTCTTGCCTTCCTCCTGTTGCTGTTTCCTATTGCAAAGTTTCAATGAAATTGGAGTTGGGGCATTTTTTCTTTTCACGGTTTAGGGTTTTGGCTTGAGGTTCCTTCACCCAAATTGCGAAGAATGTGTTTAAGACATGGTTCAAAAATGTGGTTTTGGCAGCGCTTTGTGTAAGCGCAAAAACGCAACTAGATCGAACCAATACCACTATTTATCAAGTTCGCAGTTTGAAAAAGTAATTTCAGACTGCATCAAGTTCAACGGGTGCAAAGTTAAGCACTCTAGTGTATTTCAACTTTTCCTTCATGAAGTGTTTCCGCAAGACACTTCTCAAGTGATTGGCTTGGACTTGAACCCACGGGACCTCTGATTCCTGAAATGTGCGTCATTGAGTAAAGAACTGACACCTTCATAAGAAGCTTAGCAGTTGCACACCATCCCTTTCGGCAAAGGTCACAAAGCAGATTGCAGCTGGCGGCCATAGTTTTTCTCTTCTTTATTGATTTTGAATTGCCTTTCATAACCAATATGCTTCTACCTGAGCGAGTCATGGCTATAAATCAAATGTTGTTTGACGTTTTGCAGGAAATCGACAAATTAATCTTAGAACCGTGCCTCAGTTTCAACTTAGAGGTGGATCTTTGTTTCCGCTTTCTTGGCAACGTGACCTTGATTTCAAGTCATCATTTTGACTTCGTTTGATCGACTGCTCTCTTAAAGTCTTGTGCTCTCTTCTTGTCTTGAGGGGTCGAGATTTTTTCTTCCTTGAGTCCACCGGCTGAAGAAGTGTTGTGGTTGCGGCACGTGGTTTGTTCGGTTTATTCAACAGGATATCAGCGTCCATATATTTTGGCAATGCCTGGCATTCCTGTCAGTTGTCTCCTCCGAAGCTGCCCAGTTTGAAATGAGGTGGTCAAGGTTGGCAGGATTGGTCTGCGGTCTCATGTATGAAGGACTTACATTTCAAAGTGCACGGTGAAATTCAACACTCCCTACTTCGTTGATCCACCCCATTCCGTCGACAATGTGCACACAATTGCGGATTGACCTGCTCGCGATGCCATTAGAACAACTTAAAGCCATCTAATGAGACATTTTGTTTGGTCAATTTTGTCCATCACTGCCATCTCTTTCGCCAGTGCTCGATCTTGCTGACCTTGCTAAGGCATTGGCTTTGGCAGGGCAAAGCACGCGCCTGCAAGCCTTGACGTGGAGAGCGATCATTGGTGGCTTGCTGCGGAGCGATGTTGTGATGCTTGCGATGCTTGCGATGTTTGAGATGTTTGCATTATGGTAATTGTCATTGTGTTTCGTGCCTTGCTGCCTTGCTGTTCCATTGCTAACAGAAATGGCCGTGCGCGTTGGACTGGAACAGGAGGAAGAACTGGCCCAGGACGCACTTGGATCCTCAGTGACTTAGCACTTATCTCCAAATTCCGACTTGCGCCATTGTAGGAAGAGGAAGACACCATTGCCAGTGCCATACCGATCGAAGCGACAGCTTGAGCAGCAGGCTTAAGAATTCAGTGGGGTGTATTCTGATCAGTTTGCAAGATTAACTTCTTCTCTCCGCTTGTGAGCTCTTGCCTCGTTCCCTGCTTGTCTACGTGGCTCAGGTTGCTAAGGGCAATCCGGCACTGGCACACGTGTTGGAATGAGAGCCCCCAAAGGGGATGGAATCTGCAGAATCCCACGTCTCTCGAACTGTCTGGAACTGTCTGGGACATTGTGCTTCTTTATTTGCACGGCTTGCGTTTCACAGCTGGGCATTCAAAGTTGTCAAAGCTTGCCTGGCCACAACAAAGCGCGACGATGTCCTGACTCTTTGCTTTGGGCTTTGCATTGTGTTCTTGACTTCATGCAGGGAACAGGTGTTGAGCACCGCACAGTATGGGAGAAACAAACACAAACATTTGTTTGGGATGGAACATTCCCAATGGTGTAACATCATATAACACATGTTTTGAGAGGTGCTTCCTCACTTAGATTTTTTCCAGGTTGGTCAGGACCAGCATTGGAGTTGCATATGCCGCAGCCTTCTTGAGATGATGAGAGATGCAGCACTTTAGAAATTCCTTCAGCTATGGGAGCTCAGGCAGCCAATCAAGTGACTCAAGTGCTCTACTTCTTGCAGACATGGGACAGAACTTTGCTTGCAGGTAATGCCAGCTCGACTCCTTTTAGTCATTGCCACCTTACCCTGTGGCAATTCGTCCTGAACCTACCGCCATGAGTTGTTTCATTTGATTCTCCTCACTATTTTGCTGGAGCTTTTTTTTACTGCCAGTAAGGATCACAAGATGTGCTTGAGAGAACAAATAGTCCCTCTCGCCGATTCCATTTTTCAACACTACATCAGTATATCAAAGCATTATGTTGCTCATGTGCTCACACAAGCTGCAGATAGATGGCGAATATTCACTTGACTTTACTTGTAAGTATTGAAACGTATTGAACCATATTAAAACACATCGAAACATATTGAAACATATTGAATCACATTGAAACATATTGAAACATATTAAAGCACATTGAAACATATTGTAACATATTGAAACCCATTGAAGCATATTGAAACATATTCAAACACATTGAAACATATTGTAACATATTGAAACCCATTGAAACATATTGAAACATATTGAAAAACATTGAAACACATTGAAACATATTGAAACATATTGAAACAGATTGAACCATATTGAAACACATTGAAACACATTGAAACACATTGAAACACATTGAAACATATTGAAACACATTGAAACACATTGAAACATATTGAAACATATTGAAACACATTGAAACACATTGAAACATATTGAAACATATTGAAACATATTGAAACACATTGAAACACATTGAAACATATTGAAACACATTGAAACACATTGAAACATATTGAAACATATTGAAACATATTAAAACATGCAAGAACCTGCTAGTATCATTTCTATCATGAACCCACTGGATCTCACTGCCTGGCGGAACGATTTGCAAGGGGTTGTCCTCCGCGTTTTTTCACTTTCGGTCATTTCCAATTTTGTGGTCTGTCCCGTTTATACACAGAAGTTCACGTCTCAAGTTGTTTGAGCTCGTATTCTACATGTTTGCTGACAATCGAAGTGTGGCGATGTGCTGGCAACAGATGACTAGGGAATTCATCCTGACTTGAGGCTGACGAGAGAACTGGAGAGCCCATCTGATTTTCGCAGCCATCTTAGTTTGTTTTGATTCGCAACTATAGATAATATAGCCGGTTTCCATTTTAATTTTGCCACACCTTTCTCAGAGCTGCAACTGGCACGCACTCCAACACACGCAAGCAATCACGAACACATGGGCGCAGGCAAGAATACCACACATGCATTGCGATCATTGTCTGCAACCTCAGGCTTCCAAAGAGAATGCACTGGATACGATGAGGAATGGGCAAGATCCTTAGTCAAGTTCCCCAGAAACACCTTCGATCATGGCTGGGGTCAGGCAGAAGAATGGTGATGCAACATGATGCAACTGCACCTTGAGGCATTTTTTATTTCAAGTTGAGCCTTGCACAAGTTTGTCCAAGGACAAATGTCCAGATCTTGGTGAATGTGGTGGGCCATGTCAGCCACAAGATTGTATTTTTGGCCATTGGCAGGCCGGAAGTTTCTAGCTGATGTCAGCATGTCAGTAGGGAGAAACAGTCCAAAAAAAGTAAATAAATAAAAGACTACACACATCATCATGCAGCAATGCAAGCATCATCCAACGACAATGGAAGGAGTGGTACAGCAGTGGGGGCTGCACCGGGCTACGCTACCGACGAAGAGAGGCGAATGCCATACTTTGCATCCCGGTTTGGGTTTCGTCGTTTTCGATCGTTGTCGTTCGTTGTCGGTTTGTTGTTTTGCCGTTTTGTTTGCATGTCTGAACCTGGCAATATTTTTTTCCTTTTCCTGGGGCGGCCTTTGTGGCCTCCATTGATCAAAGATGTCAAAGATACTTTACAAATCAGACTGCAACAAAAGTCAAAGAGTCAAGCAGAATGAATGGTGTGCCAATGTGTGCCAATAAACTATAAACTGTAGCAGAGTTTGCAATTCGAGCTGTCCAGGTCACTACAGCCAACAATGAATGTGGATATCCTTGCAGTGGGCCAACAGTGCGCCTGGGGATTGCTGCTTGTAGATACAAGCGCACACACAGACACACAGACACAGACACAGACACACACACACATGCCGAAAGACCGAATTTCATGATGTTGGAAGATTATTCCTCTTTGCTAATTGTCAAAGTAATGGCAAACCCAACCGAAATCACCGACAGCCAGAAAACAATCCTCTTGGCAAACGATCCCTCTTAGCGACAGAGTCAGATAAAGGAGTCAGCAAAGATCAATGACTGCCTTGGTCAAGAGCAGCAGGGCACACACACAAACATCTCTGTCGAAGGCTAGAATAATACTGCAGTTCCGTCTTACTTTTGGCCACTTGAACCCTGGTTTCCAAGAAACAAGTTTATTGTGAAAGCCTTAGTTTGCTGGTTCTGGATTCAAGCAGATTTTGGCTCTTGATTGCTCCGCTTTGTCTCTGTACAATTGTTTGTGGAGCGCTTCTTTTACAGTTGACACGGGTCTAGAAGGAAAGGAAAGCTTTACAACACAAGTACTGTAGGGCATGAAACCACTGCTTCAAGAGCGGCTTTGGGGATGAACTAATGTCAGCGGCCATGCAGACATCCAGACATTCAAATGAACATGTGACAGTGTGACAGGACATGCTAGAGTTCATAGAGTCTTGTAGAGTTGTACATCATGTGGATTGCTTACTTTTGGGGTTTCATTGCTGCTGATGAAGACTTGCTGACATCGACTCTTTCTACTTGTTGACCTCTGGCAGGTAGAATCAGAACGGCAGGACGTTGTGGATTGTGAAGAGCTTTACGATTGTAGTTTTTCTGTTGGACTCTGAGGGACACGTTTGGGTCATTTTGGGGCCAAGTCATGGGACAAGTCGTTTGTTTGGCACTGGCACAAAGGCTTGGTCTTCGTGGAGTAGCTGTAATTCCAGCCAGCCCCTTATGGAATGCAAAGCGAACGTTTTGAGTTTTGACTGGCCTGACATCCAAAAGTTGTCCGGATTACTGAGGCTACGACCAATCCATCCGGTTTCGCGGAATTGAGGAGCCAGCAAGCCCAGAAGGGCATGGACCTTAGCGTGATGCAAGGGTTGGACAGACGGCGCTTCTCTTTCGCTCTTTCTTTCACTCTTTCTTGCTGCCTAGGAATCCTTGCCGCGGACCATTGAACGAGACCAAGGCAGGTCGTTGTGTCATTGTTTGGGAGCCTAAGAATACTTGGGGATCTTAAAACTAGTTAAAAGTTATGCTGCGGATGCTGTAGTAAATGCTGTAAGCTTATGACCTTTGGATCCTCGTCTTGGTCTTGGTCTGTAGCTTTGAGGGAAGGCGCATGAATTAAAAGGCGGTTGAAGCAGTTGTATACGCAGTTGTTGTACTGTATTTTATTCTGTCGCACCCAGGTTTGTTGTATGGGTTCTTGCGGATCTTTGTCCAGATGGATTTGTGGGTCAGACGTAGCAGCTGAGCAAATTTCTGTTCATTCAGCTTCACGTAGATTTGGGATGCCTGCCTGTTCAGCTAGGACCAGTTTGCTCGGGGATGGCTTTAGGGATGGCTCTTTAGGTGCAAAGGCAGACTTGACAGGACACGGGTAAACAGACAGGCCGACAGGGGGGCTCCGAGGCTTGCTCAAGCGAAGATGGCCCACAAAGCTGCCTATGGACGCAATGGGGATCGTGGGGCAGGTGGGGCAAGACACGACTGACATGATTTCACATAATTTCAAAGATGTTGTCTCACACATTATCTTACAGAATCTTACACGAGTCTTTCATATTAGACCAGTAGGGCCCGGCTGTGCCGTGGCGGAAGTTTCGGAAAAAACAATTGCTACAAGAAATCATTGGCCTATAGGATTGTCTGTGAGCATGCAGAAGCAATGAGAGATTGAGGTTGTGAGGTGCATCAATGCATGGTTAAAAGGTTGCTGCGATGCCAATGAACTGATATGAAATGACATGAGATCAAAGAGATGAATGAGTTAAAGAAAAGGGAAGACAAAAAGAACAATTGACTGACGGACCGACTAACTGACCGACCAACTGAATCAATGAATGACATGATATGACATGACATGACATTTAATGAAATGAATGATGCAATGAACGAGTGAGTGAGTGAAAGAAAGAAAAGAAAGAAAGAAAGAAAGAAAAGAAAGAAAGAAAGAAAGAACGAAAGAAAGAAAAAAAGACAGAAAGAAAGAAAGAACGAAAGAAAGAACGAAAGAAAGAACGAAAGAAAGAAAGAAAGAAAGAAAGAGTGAATCAGTGAATGAGTGAATGAGTGAATGAGTATATAAATGAGTGAGTGAGCGAAAGGATGAATGCCAAGGAAACTCAGCTACTTCTCTGACCCGCTCCTGCCCGGTAATTCTTCTCTTCGTGCTCCCATTACAATGCATTTTGCAACCTCCAGGTGCAAAGCATAGCAGGAAAGTTGCAGCGTCGCCAATGCTTCCATGTGCGCAGGCGTGCCAATGCATTTCGTCACAACAAGTTGCAATCCCGCCTAGCACGGATGCACCATCGAATCGATGCCATTTCGTGAAATCGACCGCGTGCAAATCCGGTGCTGGTCTGCGTGAAGCGAGCTCTCCCCACAGTCTCGTGCACACTTTTCTGACCTCATCTTCCAAAAATGGCCGTGCGCTTCTTTGTCGGCACTTTTTGCAGATTGAGGCCTGCGCCCACGGAAACACAGAGCCTAAGGGATCCACACACTTCCATGGTTTCATCTGCAAATTCACACGCCCCCGGACTGTTACTGTGCAACTGCTTGACATGATTTGGTTGCTATGATGATATCAACTGGCGAAGACTAACCATCATGACCATTCGTCCCTAACCGTATTTTCCGTTGTTTCGCATTTGCTTTGACGTGAAGAGCGCGCAGTGTAAGTACATAGCACTTTGAGACTTTGTGGAACTGTGTATCCCATGATTTGGGTAAGAATGGATGAGGTGCAGTGTTTCATGCGGAGACGGACGTCATGAAAGGCGCACTTTGTCCTTCAAACAAGTTTCGATTTCAGCAGATGTTTCAAGGAGCGAGGTGGGTTGATTCAATTCAAACAGGATGCGCAGAATCGAAAGAAAATCAGATCCAGGCAGGGCATTTATTAAAAAATATCTTCACTGTATATATATATATATCGCTCTGCTGTGATTGAAATTGAAAGGCGTTCGATGGTTTTGGAGGACAAACATTATTATGAAATGAAACATATTATGTCGATGGTAGAATATATGCTGCAATTGCAGCAGTAGAATCCATGAATTCCAAGAAAAATAACAGCCACCAATGGACACAGTTTTCATCAATCAGTAAAGGTTTGTTTAGCGTACCTTCGGAACATTCACATACTATGTTGTGTTTGCAGTGCAAAAATTGCCTGACTTACTATTTCGAATTGTTTTGGTGGTGAACTGCCGCAATTCCAGACGATTCTTTTTCAGGTGGGCTTCCCTGCTGGGGATCTTCTTTGGAAAATGGGGCCTGCAACAATGGTGACTGCCAGGCAACAGATTGCAGGCACGCCTTTTATTTGGTTTCTACTCTTCAACATGCTTCATTCTGAGATTTATTCTGTTGTCTTGCAACTCGAAGTGTGATGCCCACAGCCGACCCAACGCGTGTGTTCCGTCTAAGAAACATCGATAGATTGACTTTGCCATCCCTGACAGCATTGGCCTCTTAAATCGAATTTAGCATGTCGTCGGTGCAGCGATGCTTTTTGCCATACCATGCAAGACAAAGCCAGTGCATGAATGAAGTGGGGTGAAGGGGTTGGTTCTTTGGAAATCGGAAAGCCATTGGCTTTTGCTGAGTTTTTTTGGGCATTGTCCTGCTCACAAAAGCATGCTGAACTTGCAGGCTCAGTCAGTGGGGTGAATGGTCTGAGTGTGAAGTTCAAAGCTGAGAATATGCAGCACAATATCAGTCAGACATGGACATGCACAACCATTGACCAATCCGGCATGGGAGAAGTTCCTTGCAATGTTCCACCCCCCCCTCTGATGTTTGAAACTGTTCCACTGTTTGGCTGAGGCTTTGAATACTCAACGCTATCGGCGTCGCAGTGTAGAAGTTGCGCCAAGCTATGGTGGACGCCTGGGCCACAAAGCTCATCCACAGAATTAGTTTCTTTTTTTCAGTTGTTTTGTTTCGTACACCAAGATGACATGAGTGGAGTCAGATATATCAGTCGAACATGTTGCTTTGATGTGCATTATGTTTCTTTTATAGGTTGACCACTCGCACGAAGATGGTACAAATGCCAGCAACCATTCTTAGTGTTTTGATAAATATGAAGAAACTGACAGATTTTTGGCGTTGTGACTTGACCAGCCCACACAGCATCACAGCTTACACCCGTGATCACCCCTATACATAACTACATAACTTTAAGATACTTTAAACATTGTTTGCAAGGTGCGTGCGACGAATATCTCATCCAGCTGAAACCTTAACTGCTGTGACTGCTGCATGCGTTTGGTGTCAGCTATTGTCGTTGCAGATACATGAAGCCAATCGATTCAGGGAACGACCAGGGACAAGAAGATGCACTGATTAGATGATTAGAAGCATTGTGCTTTTTTGATCCAAATGCAGCCTCTTCGCTGGCTCGGACCTATTCAGGACAGTGGCTTGCTATGCGTTTGGAGCCCAAACTTGGCACAGTGGGTGAGTGAAGACTGTGAAGATGTCAGGAACTCTAGGTTTGCTCTACGTTTGTTGCGCTCCTTTGATCGTCTTTGCCATGTGTTTTCTGTATTGAGGCCTAGCACAGAGGGAGAAGACTGTGACATTGGCTTGTGGTCGCAAGAACCTCAACGAAGCAACAGTTCTGCAACACTTAAGCAACACTTCTATCTTATTCAGTGTACATCATCGAAGGCATCCGGCCCATCAGTTACTCCCTGTCTTACCACCATTCCTCTCATCAAGATGGTGGTATTCCGAAGTAATCCTTGAAAGCCATGGTGTCTGTGATTTTCCAGACGGGTCTCAGTGATGTTTCAGCCGTCTGGAGGGTGTTCAGGGGGTCTTTGCATCGTGTGAGATGATGGTGCCCGAGGGCATGAGGGCCTCCCTTTCGGGGCTCTGATGTCTTGGTGTTGCTGTAGCCCTATGTCATTTCTATTCATTTCTTCTATTTGTGAAACTGATGCTGTTATGGTCCTCAAACATGAATGGAGTCACGCACACGTTCTCTCTCTCTCTATATTTAATATATATATATATATATATTATATATATTTATACATATACATGAATGATTCCTATTTATATGCCAAGACAACCTAGAAATATATATATATATATCCATATCACATACTGTATGTAATACATGCTCACTTCCATTGATGACAACCAAGCAATCAAACCTACGCAGGTATCTTTGCACATCGCAAGCAGTAAACCTTTCTGTTATATAGGTGACCTGAAAACTAGCCCAGCTCACATCCCATCAGTCATGGCAGAGAAACTTCCATCACGAAACATGTTTGAAGGGTTTTCGGCGGCACATGGGTCAAGCCACAATGTTCAGCCTTGTTTGCGTACAGTACCTTAAAGGTTTTATGATCCCTGTGGCAACAGCGCTTGGACATGCAGGACAAGCAGGAGATTGAATCTCCATGCTTGCTCAAAGGTGACGATGGTCACGGGCAATCTTTGGATCTTCCGCTTTCTGCCATTTTCAAACCCTTTTCAAACATGTGCCAAGGCAATGGAGCGATTGCTCAAAGCAGCTGCCCCAGCCTGTCAAGTTCGTTTCAGATTCCAGATTTGCAATCATAGTGGTGGAAAAAGAACAGGTTTTTAAGAACACATTTTACAAACAAGGCACTTGTTGATTCCCTGCGCTTTGTTTGACCCACCTGAAGCTAAAACCTTCCTCAGGTGGTTGCAATTGCAAGCAACATCAGTTCAAAATCACATCCGGTGCGTATGAGTAGCACCTGCTCCAACAACTCCGTGGATCGGCATGCGCATTTGCAAACCTGCATCGCCAAAGTTGATTACAGTAGCACTGTAGCACCTGTTGAGAAATCCTCACTCTAGAATCAGCGAAATGAAGACATATGAAGACAATTAAGAAGACGAAGAAAGAAGCAAAAGAAGATGAAGATTCCCGATCATGTTCCACAGCGTTGTCTGATTTTGCCCAGGTTTCAGGGATTGTCAATAGGCGTTTCTCAGATTGTGTGCTGCAACATTTCTAGGATCTGTTTACTTTTGTCTTCGTCCAGGTTGTAACGGTTACACACATCTCCACTTCCACGGTTTCCTCTGTGCTATCACGTCGTTGAATTGATGTGTACAAACTCTTTGGCACATTTTATCAATGGAGACCAGGCATGACCAGGTGGCATCAATTGTGTAACAAGTGCTTGCACAAATGCAAACAAACCTGGACTCTCTCTATGCTGGCAGCACATGCATGCGCAAGTGTCCCCAACCACAGTACGCAGCAGCAAGTGCATAAAACGACTGGAAACGAAGACGCTGAATAGATAGAAAGTAGCGCGTGTTCAAAAGAGTGGTTGTTGATCCACAGCTATATTTTCATGGTCGTTTCAGGTAGAGCATTCGATGTATATACAATGGCCGTGTTGGTTTATTGTGCAACCTATGACAGAGAGAAACGTCACCGTCAGAACCTTTTCGAATCTCAGTCCAAGGACATGCGGAGGAGGCCAAATGTACAGAAAGCGATCTCTGGCACTTCGCATGCAATGCTTCGATCTTTTGATCGCTCCGAAATCATGAATGTTTTGAATGTTTCTGAGAAAAAACCAATAGGTTTGAAAGGTCGACTTGGAGATGGACAAAGATGCTTTGAAAAAGTCAATTCAGGTTTGATTCACTCTGATTCCAACTCTTGATGCCAAAGTCCTGCCAAGTTGAAGCCAAACACAAAGGGCGGCTTCTGCAACTATGCAGTGTAGAACTCAGTTGTGCAACAATCAGTGTGGGAGCTTTGTTGTTTCGAACATTTTCGAACTGTGTTACATTGTTACATGCGACTCTCAGAATTCAATTGCCCGAGATTCTTTCTCAAGCAGAGCCATGTGGGCCAAGAGCTTGGTGTTCAAGTTTTGAGCATTTTTGAGCAATCTATTTTATGAATCTTTATGAAGCTGTATGCATCTTTATGCATCTTTATGCTCTCGATCTTGTGTACTTAGATCTACGAGTGCATGCTTTATCATGCTTTTAGTTATTTAGGTTTTTCAATTCCTCAGGGCCTCACCTTTCTGACCAGAGCGTTTGTTGTTTTCTCTCGATTTCTACCGTTTACCTCTGTGTGTGGTTTTGTGCGATCATAAATCATCCTGCTCGGAAGGTGATATGATGGTGACCTGTCCGTGTATTGCAACGCACCTACTTTTCCTTTCTTCCAAAGCCTGTCTGTTTGCTACCCAGCCATGGTTCTGCGTCACTTCCTACGACTCTCTTGGCCATATTGGGCAAGGGCTACGCTATCATCATTGTCACTCCGTTGCCTCGCGCCTTTGCTGGGCACCTCCTTATCCAGTTCTGTACTGTGAATGCTTCTGACTTGTGCTACTTTCTCTGCAAACCTTTGGCTGCAAATTGTAGGCGTGCAATCTTTTTAATTCCAGGCCGTTATTTGATCTAGATGTTTGGAAACACATTCCATTCACTACATTGTGCCATGTGTTGTGAGATTCAAGATTTGCGCTTTTCTGTCGCCCAGGATGGACACATGCAGGGAGGCTGACTTCTCCGATTGCAAGTTTGAACACTGGGGAACATGGCCCGGCCCTGATGGCTGTGTGAAGTTTCTCGCTTTAGCACAAAGGACGAAGTCGCGTTTGAACATCTTGAAACATGTTGAGAAACATGTTGAAAGATGCTGAATGGGCTTGTTCAGGTCGAATTGTGACGCGCCATGTGGCAAAGGGACAAGGGAGCGATTTCGAAAGGCCAGCCACCTGCTTGAGCAATAGTGTGGAATAAAAGACTGTGCATGATGTTCATGTAACATAATTCCATATAATTCCATTGTGATATGCGTTCCATTGTAGTTTCCAGTGCTTTCCATTCTTCTCGCTTTACACTTTCATGTTTGGACCAAACCGGACATTCAGATAGCTGTTTATGCCACGAACAGCGGCCGTGGCTGTGGGCAGCTCAAAGCTTTGAAGTTCAACTTGCCAACTGATGTGTTTTTCAAATGATTGCAATAGCAGAAAGCCACTTCTGAGGTGAAGGAGCAACACAAGAGCTTTCATCTTGCCAACTGCAGGATTGTGAGGCGCGAGGCCACGATTTCAAGGGATTTGATATGGTTTGATGGTTTGAGAAAGCATAAACAACTAGCCTAGTTGTCATGGTTTACGCAGGTTTGACCATGTTCCACCGCTTGACCAAAGCCAAAACCTGCCAAAAGTTTCTTGCCCCAAAGATCAGCCGCGAGTCCTGAGGTGATAGATTGCAAATGGAGTGTAGGAGCCTCAGGTTGTGGCGTGGCAGGGCTAACAAAATATATGGATAACAAAGCTTAATGAAGCATTGTATGGCTAATCATATGGTACTACGTGGTACGACAGTGTTACGACAATATATAATTAGGAGGTGTGCCCATTAGGGCCTGCTTCGAGAGTGGTTCATGGAGAGGGGAGCAGTGTCGGGTGTTTGTGGACCGACAGAAAACGTAAAAGGAATCCGTTTCAAGCAGTGCGATCGAGAAGCACATGCTTTCAACTGAGGAGTGGTATGAATGGTCTGTGTGCTCTGCTTCTTGCGACGGAGGAACTAAACGAACAACTCTCAGACTGCCCTCAGAGTTAATTTATGTTAATTTAAGCATATTTAAGCAGGGCTTGAAAGTATGGAGCATATGGAGCTTCTTTTGCTGCATTCTGACTCAATGCATGCTGTGCATCGACTATTTTCAAGGCCGAGAACGCAATGTGGCCATCGCACCTCAAAACGGGGGCAGGCGACAGCGGCAACATATGGCAACTTCTTGAATCCTTTTACAATCCGTTTATAATCCTTTCACAATCCTTTGGATTCCTTTCAGAATTCTTGAGCATCCTTCCTCGCTGACTTTTTTTGTCTATCCTTTGGATTCATTTGACACTTACAGTAGCTTACAGTAGCTTTCATTGCTCGTGATCGTGATCTGCATTATCCTGTGTTGACCTGGCACCAAAATTCACCTGCACAGTCTTTGCACGGCGTACGACAAGAGTGAGATGGTGTCGGGAGCTCCAGAATCTCACGACAGCTCACAAGTGCTCACAACATCTCACAACAATATAATGACCGAATAGGCAGAAATTGAAGAAGTAAGAAACAATGTGAGATAGCCTCACAGCCAGCATTGTCAAAATTTGTTGGGTTTTTTGAGGCCTTGCAACACCCTTTCGTGCGAAGAGGCTTGCCTGAACGGTGGAAGACTAAGCGCTTGAACTGTGAATCCTTTTGAAATCGCAGCCTTCAGCCTTCCCAGGTGAGTGGGCAGACTGGAGCAGTTGGACCACGTGTCATAGACCAAGAAATCAGTTCAGTCCTGCAATATCCATCAATATCCAGGAACTAGCTCCAGAGTTGATAGATTCTGCAGGCATATTTTTCTGCAGAGCTTCCATTCCATTGCTTCCAGGTTCAGCAACTTGTGATGTGGCTTACAAGTCCAGAAGGAGGGACGTTGCTGTGCCGACCCAAGTTTCCTGCTGAACATTGTGAAATGAAGAGACACATGGAGCACTGAAGTCTTTCTAAATGTGGACGGGATGTGGACGGGTGTAGACCCCTTGACACGTCTAGGTTTCTCTGCGAAAAGTTTGTGTTATCACCGGGCTACTGCATTGTTATCTTGCAGGTTCAACCAAGCCACTGTGGCAAGCCTGCTGTGGGTCTTCGAGAAGAATACAAGGCGAAATAGGAGGGAGAGAAAATGAAGGACTCTGCACATCTTTGCAGCCCATAGGCCAAAATTGGCCAAAATTCATCTTTCATTATGTTTCATTCTCATTTTTATTCTCACTTTCATTGCAGGGCCTTTTTTGACTAGCTCTCATACGGTCACATGTGAGTTGCGTGTAGAGTTTGGTCTTTGGGTACTCTTTTCCCGAGAGAAACTTTTTCTCTCGCTATGTACACCGAGAAGATTCAGTGCTTTGACAGTGCTCTTCTGTCATTCTGAGTCACTCTCTACTTGTCAAGCCTTGTCAAGCCTTGTCAAGCCTTGTCAAGATTTGTCAAGTGTCAAGCCTTGTCAAGCCTTGTACAGCGAAGGTGTGTGCAAACCTGGAGCCTTGCAACTTCAAGCAAGACTGCCAACTTGGAGCATGGAACCATTGGTGCGCCACATAGCCTGTCCACGCAGAAACATAGCTTTATATAATGCATACACAGTATATACAAATCTATTTTACAAATATATTTTCAAATATTATATATATATATCCAGACGTATACAAATATATACAAAATACACACACATATCATATATATATACATAATATATGTATAACACTATATACATACACTGGTAGGATAAAAGTTGCGCTTGTTGAGCTTCCGGCAGTGAACATGTTTGGTTTCTTTTGCACACCCTTCCCCTTCACATTTCCACCCTCCAAAAGCTTCAAAATCTTATAGAATTAAAAGCGGGTGAACTTTGACCATCCCACACCCGCCACACAAAATGGACTTGGAAATGTGATCCGCGGTTGACCGAGATGAATGTTTTGCCAAGCTTTCGAGAAGCATAAGCTTTGTTCCTCCTGGGATATACTGTGTATATATATATGTGTATATATATATGTGTATATATATATATATGTATATATATATGTTGTGTTCTGGCCTAGTGATGCCTTGTTAGCCCAGTCGTGCCAGCGCTTTGTGGTCTGGTTTCCGACAGCTTTCAAATTCTGCAAGTGCTAGGTCAGAGTGCAGCTGCAGCTGTTTTGGAATTCGAGAACGAAACCGAGTGATAGAGCAGTTTGCATCTGGAGACGGTTTGCTTTCGCCTTAGATACTGTAGTTCAAAAGGTGCAAAGAATAGATGAGCAAATGTCCTTCGGTCACTGTTCTGCTCTTTGATTCCGCTTGACGCTGCCCTTTTTGTTGGCACTTACCCTCGTCTTCCATACATGAGGTCTTGCAACGGCACCGTGAAGGAGATAGTCCCTTGCAATCCAGGTCGCGGCGAGGTGGGAAAAAAATATCATCGGTTGGGCAATTGTGGAGTCGGCATTTTTTTGGAAAAAGTCGACATGATTGGAGCTCCCGATAGCATACAGTATCTCTCGAATGTGTATCAGCAAAATTTTTGTACATATCTTCGTTTGACAGTGACCCTGGGACCCTCCGCTGGCATTTCAAATGGTACAGTGTTTCTTCACACAATTTTTGAACATGCGCAGATCCTTCGCACTCTTGCTTGATGCAAGAAACATCTTTCGCTGGCCTTGGATTGGATCGAATCTCTGTCAGGAGCGAGATCCGCACTGCGGAGATTTGAAACGTCAGCAGGATTGTGACAGTACCTCAGGATATCTCAGGATACCTGAGTGTGAGTCTTGAGTCTTCAGTGCATGGGAGCAAGCGCATTTGCTCACAACCAGGTCATTGCTGAGTGGGACGACTGGGGCGAATGTAGTGTGCCTGCGGCTTGCTGTTGGAATGTTGAGAATGTTGAGGATGTTGATAATATGGAAGTGTAATAAAGTGTATGGACATGTATAGAACTGTGGTAAAAACTGTGGTCATGTCCTGTGGAACGGTGGCCTTGTTCAAGTCTCATGGCAGGCCTCGTGTGGTGGAGGACAGAAGCAGCGGTCAAGAAGCATTCTGCAAGAATCAGGTCATGGAGGAGTGTCAAGGCCTCAGGAGTCAAACGAGGCAGCACGTGACAAACACCAGACAAGATCAGGCAACAAAGATATGTACCAATGTTATCCAATGTTAAGATGAAGGACATCGGGCAGTATGGACACTGGACACTTACTTTTGCACCAATCACAGCAGCATTTTAGGATATTGTTTGTTTATGTTTGTTTTCTTTTTAGATTTCCTTTTTCCTTGGTTGATCTTGGTCCTTGGCTTCCATTCCCGTGCCATACGGCAGTGTTTTATTTGGAAACTCCCATCCCACACACGTTCAACGCCTGTATATACCTCTAAAGCTCATCGTCATCAAGAGGTGTGTGTCCATGTTCTGTATTTTCTTGAAGATTAGTTGATGAGAATCGAAGCATTTGCTGCGCTGAAGGCCCTGCACCGACTACTTGGCTGAAATTGAGCCTTGTGGTGAGCCTGGCCCCAAGATTCAAAGTTGAGAAATGTTGAGAATAACTTTTGTCCTCGGTGCAAGCGGCAAGCTTTGCAGGGAGCATTGCCCTGAAGCGGGCTGCCACGACTGCAAGTGGAGCGTCCGAAGCTGTGGAGATGAGAGTATCTTAAAGTCTACAGCTGCTAAAATGGCTAAGCTGCTAAGCCTAGCTGCTAAGCTTGTCTACAACTGGCTGCTAAGGACTGGACACACTGGGGCAGTTGTTCCAAATGTGGTGGTCAGAGGCCAACAAACTTGTGACAATTTGTATTGATTTGTGCTTCACACACACATACATATATAGATATCTATTTGTGATATTTATGTTTGTAGTGTATTGTTGTATACGTATCCTGTTGTGATTCCGCGTGCTGATATTTGTTTTGACTTTAAAGTGCCGAGATTCCCAAAAGCAGCAATCTTCCATGTGTCCCACAGGTTTCGTTATCGGAACATCATGCAGATGCCAAACTATTGCGGCAAGTTGCAGCCCTGGCAGTGCAAAGCACTGGCTGTATGAGTGTTTTGTTTTTGCATGAAGACATGGAGCAGAAAATGCAGCGAAGCGGGGTCTCAGGCCTTGTGAGCCTATGGACGCAAAAGAAGCTGGACCTTGTGAAAGCGAATGCGTAGAACTGCCATTGTTTGAAGAGCGATACAATAAAGCCTCAGCCCATTGAGTGAGCTTTCAGTAATTTTCAAGTCCTTGTGCTCGTTCACGATTTTTTCAGCTGGGTTGAGCAAGCAACCACAGACACATTCACACATGAAGGTTAGGTTTGATGCGAGTTCCCTCGCACTTTCCGCAGAAACACATCGCCACACTTGTTTTTATCAGGGAGAGTGTCATGAAGTTCATCACCTGCAGCTGCAGAACCTTTATTGAACGTCCATGGCCACCACGGCCACTGCTGCACTTGCAGCAACAAAAACAACAAATGCAAAGGCTGTGACCCACAAAAGGTGTTGATCCAACTTCGCAAGCGTCACCAACGGTTGGCACTAGACGGCAAACGACAGCAAGCCATTTCGATTGGACTTGTGTTCAATTTCATTCAATTTTGACGACAATTCAGCAGACTGCTAGTCGGGACGTGGCAGGATGAGAAGGTCTACTGCAGCTGGACGCAGTGGTCTGAGCCGGGGATCTGAGTGTTTAATGTTGAAAGCTGATCCGTTTGTGTGTGCGCGTGCGTGCTATACATCAAACATTGAAGGATTGAATGATTCTTGAACAAACTCCCTGTCAGGTCAGAGTCCTGCAACAAATGCGGTGTGGCAAGTTCCACGCGCAATCGAGCAGCGACCCCAGCCCTGAAGCCAAGCATACCCTGTTGCTGCCTTATTGTCAACTTAGTCAACTTAGTCAACTTGCCCATCCGGTTGTTTTGCGATGATCAAGTGCTGTGACTTTTAATGCAGGGCCGTTTTTGAAGCGCAGGCTTTGGGTCTCATGCCCTATCCATCTGGATCACTCTTCCTTGTGGAAGACCAATCGTCATGTGTCAGAAGCCAAGCCAAAACAGACCTCACCCTTGGAAAATGTTTCAAACAAGCTGTTTGGAAAAGGACATGATATACTTAGATACACTTGCAGATTGATACAAAGCAGGCTGGCACCCAACTCAACGTCACCGAGTGCCCAGAGATGGAGGAATGTAAACCGCGGTGGCCCAAGTGTTTGAGATTATCAAATGTGCCAAACGTCCAAAAAATAGAGCCGTGAAAGATGCATTCCGGGTTGTTTTGGCTACCGTCAAAGAAGACCGTGCTTCGCCTCGCTGCAAGCCATGTAGTTAAGGTGCATACCGCAGAACTGCACATTCTCCGACTGGAGTGATTGGCAAGACCCAACATGCTTAGGTGCCCTGTGCTGATGACATGAGTTACTTGTTTCTCTATGTTTCAGTACAGCTTCCCAATTTACAACAGGTCGCGTCAGCTACCTGACTTCTTTATTCTAGCACGTTTTCCTTTATGGGCAGGCAAATGCGTAGGCTTGGTATTTTGGGTTTATGATGGGGTTGTGGAATTCAAGGGATTCCTTGTATTGAGGGTGACACTCCCTAAAATGGTCGAAGTTTCAACATTTGCTGTGTCCACTCATTCTTCTCATGGATTCCAGTCCTTTTTTGCCTTGCCTGGCTTCCATTTTGGTCGCCGTTACTATGCACGATAGCCCACGTAAAGCATTATCACCATCATCACCATCCTCATTGTCAACATCGTCACCGTCGTCACCATCGTCACCATCCTGATCCTCATCCTCATCATCACCATCATCGTCATCGTCATTTGTCATTCGTCATCGTCGTCATCATCAACACCACCACCAAAACCACCAAAACCACCAGCACCACCAGCACCAGCACCACCAGCACCACCAGCACCACCAGCACCACCAGCACCACCAGCACCACCAGCACCACCAGCACC
>Ga0126342_10001892_pt1 | contig 31145 bp, 24 predicted proteins | sample Cyp1metagenome_FD_92528 | JGI IMG/M metagenome (GOLD analysis project Ga0126342, IMG submission 92528) | Coral microbial communities from Lord Howe Island, Old Settlement Bay, Australia - Cyphastrea 1 metagenome | ecosystem: Host-associated > Invertebrates > Cnidaria > Coral ...
TGGAAATGCTACGTTATCGCTATGTTTGCAGGGTGGAAATGCTACGTTATCGTTATGTTTGCAGGGTGGAAATGCTACGTTATCGTTATGTTTGCAGGGTGGAAATGCTACGTTATCGTTATGGTTTGCAGGGTGGAAATGCTACGTTATCGCTATGGTTGCAGGGTGGAAATGCTACGTTATCGAATGTTTCAATGAAACTAAAGTACCTTGGCTGACCTGAAGAAATTTTGCTTTCCAGCCGACGGCGACCCAAGCGTCCTGATCGTAATTATATATACCATACAATAATATATATATAATTATATTTGTATATATATACATAATTATATTTGTATACATATAGTTATATATATATATATATATTTTTCTTGATCTATTTCCCCATGTTTTAAGGCTTCAAACGCCTCCAATCGGATTTCTGTCAAGCTCGATAAATGTCCTTCACGTCCCAATCAGTTCAACAGTCCCAGGTGCTGGACTCCAATTCGTCAAACCTCGGCTATGGCAACCATCTATGGGATATCTATGGTGATGACTTGGGGATGGTTTACGCATGTTTCGCTATCGATTGCTGAACAAAAAAAACCATTATATGGTAGATTAAATGTAGATTAAATGGTAGATTGTAGATGATTGTAGATGATTGTATCGCTGGATTTTTGTGAAGGTCCCTGAAAGTTTCGTTGTTGCTCTGTCCATCTACATCTGCTCATTCTATCCAGCTGCATCTATCCGACACAGCGTTGTATTTCTTGGCATCGTGGTGATCCTCTACCACTTTTTTTGCTGGTGCAGTTGCTACGTCCCAACTCGTGCATTTTACATATCCGACATATCCTTATATCCCATGTCTTTATTTCATATCCACGTTCTTGTCGGTTGTATCCCCAGACATCTGCTGCTTGTAATCCCTTCAGCCTGATACCCGTAGTCTAGTAATGAATCTCTCTCTCTCTCCCTCTCCCTGCCCATCCCCCTCTCCAAGAGTTCAGCCGGCTCTTAGTAATGAATGGATCTATTAAGAAATTGGGTGCCCAGATGTTTTCAATTATGAAGCATGGGATTGCAGTACCATACGTCAATCATATGTCAATCATCCCCACTGAGAAACTTCAAGTCCAACTGGGCCCCAGACATCATGTTTTCCTCATCCATCAGCCGCATCGATGTAGATCTTTCAACGAAGACTCCGGTCACCTGAGAAGCGTGACCCAACCGTGACCGGTCACCAGTCGAGATGTTTCAGTGTGGCTGATGTTTTTTTGGCATGCCCCTGCTTGGGATCGCTTATTTCACATCACCCAACATGGCTGATCATTGGGGATGGCTTATTGTTGTGGATTCCCGAGTTTCCTTGGAATCAACCCAGTGGAAAAGGAAGTTTCACATCTGTTTCCATGGTTTGACTATGACTTTGTTTTGACTTGCCTTTTGGATCACGAACCTGGAATTGTCTTAAAATGCCTTAGTAAACACTTTGAAATTCACACTTCATGGCTGGTCTTAGATAATCTGTCAGCAGAGTCCGTCCTAGCTGGGTATCATCCGTTTCCATTGGCTCGCTGAGGATGGATCGATAAATGAAGGAGGCATGCTCGCAAACACAAAGAACGTGATAAATGCAAATCAAGTGTAACACACATACACACTGGAGTCACTGGAGCATACAGAATTGTATCTGCATGTAAATAAATAACATGAATAAAACACACATATTTAATATACATAGGAAATGTATGGGCATGTGTATCTCTAGAACCATAGGCATGGCACACGTGTCAATCATACTGGGAATCTCACCTGGATCATGTGCAAATCCGTGAGGTGCTGCTAGTTTGAGACACTTCCAAAGCTATCCCAGTTGTACATATGGGTTATACAATCCATCCCAGTTTATTTGAAACACATTGCTGTAAATAGTGATTCCAACTTGCGTTGCCATTGGAATATATGCATGTTACAGTGGCTCCAAAAACTGAATGGTAAGGGTGAAAAACTGACAAATCTATACACTGCCAAAACAAGGGCTATGAAGTGAGGCCTGTATCCTGGTGGATACCCAAAATACGGGCCAAACATCTGTCTGCGGCCACACCAACAAGCCTCTTAGAGGGGAAGCAAGGGGTGGACTAACAACAGAACAGGCAGCAAAAAATGGAAAATGAGTCTCCAGAGCTGTCAGCGGTGATTTGTGATTTATGATGATATATAGGGATATATAGGGCTTCATGAAAGAAAGCATCCCACAATATATTTGGATCGAATGTAATGTAAAAATAGTGAAGCTCAGCGCCAAGATGCGATATTCAGCACACAGAACCTGAGTGGGAGCCACCATTTTGTGCGCAGGCTGTAGGATATGAAACGGCAGAACTTCAAGGTAAAATGACATCATTGTACATGGTGACACCCTTGGATGTCCCTCATCATTAATCAAATCATTTCAGTGTTTGGCTCAAACACATCAAACACAGCAAACACAACGGCTGCACACTCTTACAGCATGCACTGAATGCCAAAGTCATACCGTGCTACACCAATAGTATAGAAAACAAAGAACCAACAAGTACAAAAAGGCCAAAAAGTCGAGGAACACGCAACATGGAAGTCTCAAAACACGTTTGAAATCACCCGTCCCTGCATCTTCGCTACATGCATATACAATCATGTATATATATATATATATCATCATATATCTACACATATTTACAATACCTACATTCACCCCAGAAATCGCCCAGATGCAGGAAATAGCACTATGGCTTGTATGGATTATTAACACTCCAATATCCCGTATAAGTGGGCAAAAACTGTACACCCATGCTTCTGAACCAATTCCGATTCATTAGGCACATCACTCCCAGAATGAGAATATTTGGAGACCCCAACAGGTTTTAACCAGGCTAACTGATTCCCCACACGCCCAAGAGAGGCTGCACTGCATCCAGCTACACTGCGAAGGCCACATAGAGAGACCTTGGCGCACAAGCTGGACAAGTTGTAAAAATCTTGGTTCAAGTCAGTTCCAGTTTCAAAAAAAAGAAAACACATGCTGGTTCCACTGCAACCTACCCTCTGGTAATTTAACATAGCTATTGAAAATGGCTATGTATAGTGGATTTTCCCATTAAAAATGGTGTTTTTCCATAGCTATGTTAGTTTACCAGAGGGTAGCAACAGTAAGTTGACTCCATTGACCGAGACGCAAGATGGGTCGCAACAAGGGGTTCACCTGCTCCAGCACGTTCACCACTTCCACCCAACTGACCCCTCCAGCAATGCACAGGAAGAGGGTGAAACACGTTCGCCTCAGCGATTCGGATTCCTGGGGTTAGATTCAAGCACTATTCCTGGGGTGATGTTTTTTTGCCCCGGAATGAGGACACATTCCAGGATATTCCAGGTACCATCTGGTTATGACTAACACTTTGCCATGGGAAAATCCACCCATTTTTAATAGATACACCATCTATAAAAGGCCATTTTCCATGGCTATGTTAAATAACCAGAGGGTATTTCATATTCGGAAGCAACTCATGTGATCATGATATCAATCTCAAACTCTGGTTCCAAATGCTGCAAATACCGAGAAATGAGCCCCGATTTTTGCTGCCACAACAGAGCATCAAACGGAGGATCCCTAAGCGGTTCCTGCATTGCTGGGACGTTTGATGGGATTTAAAAATGATGAATTACCCTCTGGTAAACTAACATAGCTATTGAAAATGGCAATTTATAGTGGATTTACCCATTAAAAATATTAAAAAATCGTGATTTTCCATAGTTACGTTATATAGCTTACCAGAGGGTAAAACCCCTGCGCCTTAACATATAGCAAGACAAATCTTCCAACATCCTATGTTTGTTGGCTGTCTTATCTGTCTTGCCCAAACTGCTGGATAATACCATCATGTTTCTTCAATACATCCCTATCATAAATGATCACCAATCAGTTTTGGTCAAGTCCAACTTGTTGACTTGCCAAAAAAAGGGGTCAAACCACAAACCCCATAAATCAATCCACACTTACACTTACACCATGTATCACCATGTGGGGTTGAACCAGATACCTTCAAAACAGGTATCCCGTCCATTGCCGACCAACAGGATGCCACAAGTTCAACATTTTGTTCCATCGTTGCAGGATACGAAGTCACAAAACTCATTTTTTCTGCATTTTTTTCCCCTTTCGTCCATCCATGTTTCAATGGTTATGTATGGTTTTGCCGACGCACTCCAAGGAGTTGAACATGGCCGTGCCCTCGTAGCTCAACGAAGAGCTCATCGTCACCTGATTTTCCAGGAAACTGCAGGAAACGAAAGGATTGCTTTCGAAAATCATTTCGGAAATCCATTCAGCAAATCTATTTGTTGAATCTATCTTTAAATCCTGATAATTAGTCCTGATCTTAGCAGAAACTTTAGCCCCCAATCTGATAGTAGTCGTCTAAGCTTTTCCAGATTCCAAGTCGGCTCCAATGACCTGGGTGCCCCTTGGGATGTCGTTTTGGCGACTCACCGGATCCAGGGGATCAATGCGCAGCGAATCGCAGCGACTTTATGACTTTAGGTTTCAGGATTTAGGCTTTTAGGATGTTTTAGGATGTTTTAGGGTTTAGATATGTTTAGATGGGTTTACGCTTTTAGGATCTTTTAGTGTTCATTGTTTTGGAAAGTTCAAAACAGTTTGATCGCCCCAGGGGTTGCAGGGACATAACCACCACAAACGAGCGCGACCATTTTCGATGGGAACATGTCCAGGAACCATTTCTGCCATCAAATGTGTTGGGGGGCCCCTTAGAAGTTCCTAAATGTGCCCAAATTCCATCCCCTTTCAATGGAGTCTCGGACATAGCAAGGAAATGGTACCAGTGGAATAACCAATATATTATATATAATGTGGGTGAAACAATAACAAAAAACACCCCAAATCACCATAAATAGATGTCAATAGGTGGTATAAACCATTCCCAGTCATGGGTGGTTTATGGCATTGTTTCACCCACATTACACCAATTGCCAAGCTATGATCAGACTGTGTTCGGCTTGAAGACGGGCGGTGTGGAGTAAATCACCTCCCGGTGCTCACAAGATTCACAAGGGCTTCCGTTGCTCCCTTCGTGCCAAGCAGAAGTCTGTGATAGATGGGAAATATATTGAACACAACCCCACAAGATATATCAATCAATGGATTGGTTTAAGGGAAAATCTACAGGAAACCATGGTTTTTACCATCAAATATAGGGCTTTCCGGTTAAAATTTTCCCATCATCCAGTTCTATGAATCAAGATATAAACATTGCAACATAGCAATTGGTTGGCTGCCCCTAGAGTTGATTCCTGTAGTGCCATGTGCAGTAGCGCCGCCATAGATTTCAATGATCCTCACCTTGTTATAGGAAAAATACACATGTTGCTCTTATTGAAAACACAAACCAAAATATTACCATCATCAAATGGAGGTTTCCTAAAATGAAGGTACCCCCGAATCATCCAATATCATCCAATCATTAGAGCATGACTTAGTATTGAAACAACCACTGACCATGGCTTGGGGATCCCCCACTTAAAAAAAAAAAACACCAAAAATCATTGGTGGCCAGTGACCCAGCCCTCTCCAGCAGCTTCCGAAACGAACTGAAGGATGATGATGCCTGGCACGAAAATTTTGTTTTCGTTGCTGATCTTCTCTGAAAAATGTAGACTTTCTGCGACAAAAAGGTATATAAATCATTATAGTCATTATAAATCCATCTAATCCCAATGCAACAAATCTGAGTGCATAGCTACAATCCATCTGAGTTTGTTTGTTTTTCTTCCCTCTCATTTTGGAGGGATGTGCTTCGCCTTACTCAAGCAACCACCATTTTTGTTGCATCAAACCAGGTAGGACTTCTGAAAGATGGACACTCGACATGTTTTCCAAGTAATGAATCAGTATTGTACTATAACACCTCATAGTTTAATATGTTGTTTTCATTTCTTTTCCACATATTTCGACCATTCCATGCCTTTTTTGTTAAAGGAGGTGTAACATGGTGTAACCACCAACAGGGGCCGGGCCCGCCCCTTTTGTGGCCTGTGACGTAGATGATGATAAAGAGCAACAGCAAAGCCCAGGCAAGCGCTTTGAAGGAACCCATAATACCTGGGCGGTAGCTGCTAAGTTGGTTAACTCTAGGGCGCAGAAGTCAACAACAACTATCGAATTTGGATGAAGATGCGGAAGCATGCGGAAGCATCACCATCCTTGGTTTCTTCAATTTTAAACCAATATTTGTGGATGTTGGTTCTGGGGGCACTCCGTGGTCGCAGCCCAAAAAGCACTGGATGAGTTGGTTGGTGGTGAATATCTACTGAAAAGGGTGACCTCTTTAGGAATATGATCTCAAAACAGGAGAAAAATAGAAGAATAAGCACACCCACACCCACCAGATTACTGGCCATAGACCAGAATTATCCACAATTTCAAACTCTCATCTGTAGCCAAGATGTACCACGTTGCCGGTCTAAACCCAGCAGCCAGATTCTATTCAGCAGCTGCCACTCTTGCTCATTCGACCACCCATAACTTACAACTGGTTGGTGCTTTCAACCCCCTGAGACATAATATCAGTATAATTACAGTATCCGTCGTTGGGTATCATCAAATCATCATCCGAAATATATGCTTAAAAAAATCAGAAAATTTGGAACCACCGAACAGTTTCATTGGTTAATATCCAATAACATATCCCCATTGATTGGTGACTTCCCCCTAAACATCGCTGGTAAACTAGAATTCTCCACTTTCATACTGCTGAACCAGATGATCATTGGTCATATACCCATTTTGTCCCCATTCTCTCCCAATAACCAACAGGCCACGTCCCCCTTGTTCTTCGTTTGCAACCACCGGCCACGTTCCGAACGTCCCAGGTGCCCATGACCATGATCCGCAAGTCCGAGAAGAAACGAAGCACCCGAAAGATCCGAACAACGCGAACCAGCCTCGGCTGGCGTGGTCAAAAGCCCCATGGGTTTTAACCCCCAAAGATGACTGGTTTACCCTAGGGTACCATTCAACCATAGATATCATACAGTGGGTTTTAACCCTCATGGGTTTTATAGCCTATTCAATGTGTTTTTACATGTTTTTACCCTAGGGCCGAGGTAAACATCAATCCATTTGGATGTGGAACATCAATCATTGACGAAACCTTCTGCACTGGAAACCATACGTTTTCCACATCTAAGTTAGTTTACCCTAGGGTACCCGAAAAGAATCGCGAGATATCGAGAGAATTTTTGGGCAAAACCACTGTATGATCTCTATGCTGTAATCATGGGAATATGCAGGGGTTCTATGGTGATATAACCAAGAAATCAACAAGCAAAGGATGCAAAGGGACAATAGGGTATAAAGCCAACCATTTGATGGATATAGTGGGGATACAAGCATCACAATGATTTGGAATTGTCCAAGAATGGATTCAAACGGGGGATGACAATTGTTTTGGCCATCTGAATTGGCAAACATGTTCTTAGCAGTGGCATTTGGTCACCCCTTATTTCCAGACAAACCCAGTTCCATTTTTGTTCCCAGATTCACCCGTTCCTCTATAGACTCTAGAAATTAAGCGAAATGAATTCGCCATGCATGTACTGTGCGAGAAATGCGCTTAGCCTGTCCTGCAGTACGGATACAGTGCCAACCTTGGATTCTGGGACATACCAAACACAATGCCCCAACTCATACCAAGTCAGCTCTTGATTGTCCAAACCACTGACTTTACTGGTGGTGGCACCAGTTTTTTTTGGTTGTCAAGTCATATCTCTGTTTTTGGTTGGCTTATGTCAGACCATACCGGTATCCATCCAAATCCCCCGTAGTCATGCCTTACTGTTCTTGCTGTTTCTCTTCATATTTCTCCGGGAACATGAATTATTGCGCCTTTTGTTCATAAGTACCCTCTGGTAATTTAACATAGCTATGGAAAATCACCATTTTTAATGGGACAATCCACTATATATGGTCATTTTCAATAGCTATGTTAAATTACCAGAGGGTAAATGCACCATTGAAGGCAACATGAAACCCCAAGAATCAAGAAATGGGGGTGGAACATGATTTTACAATTTTGGACAGGGCCATGGCCATTGAGTTTTAAACCTAGTCGACTCGTTTTCTGGCAAATCACCATATCTGACCCATACCATCCGTGTATGGCACAGTCTATTTCTTACATAGATCATGCATATACTTGCGGTAGACTTTATATACATCTCCATTCGACCCCAGAAATCACGCAGCCATGCATGTTGTACCATGTTCTACCATACTTGGATGGCACGGGTGATAAAGTCATGTTACATCCCTTCTTGGTGGTGGTTCGCAGTTTCAACCCGTGCTTGCCGGATGGGAAACATGTTTGAATCCACACACGAGGCTGTATTGCTGCTTAATCTCAAACATAGCCAATCTCAAATACCCTTCAACTTCTTCCTGCTGGGTATACAACAACTCTTACACACTGATACATATGGCATCATATATCTCTATAGACTCTATATATATAATGGCCAAACAAAGGCCAAGCAATGAACGACTCCCTTGACCAGCGCCTCAGTAGTCGAACCACTCGAGCTGATGTCCTGAGGCACTGTGCCCATCCCAATTAAAAGGACCATTTTGAGAGGGAAAAACTGGAGAAATCTTCAGAACAAGTTGGTTTTCATATGCGAAGTTGGAACATGAACACAAAAAACACCTATTTCAATGAACACAAGTTGGAAACAGGAACAGGTCGGTTCTATTCAAAATTCCGATCTATGTGAAAGGTTCCAGCTAGGACAGGCCCAACTGCGGCTTCCCTACTGACTTCCACTGATTTTCATTGTGACCCATGCCTCACCATTTTGCCCCCTCCCAGTGCCCATTGGTATCATCTGCTCAAGGTCTGCAACGAATGCCGCAGACACGTTTTCAAACAAGATATGACCAGCAGAATGCCAGATATGACACGATTTTAAACGATATTTCTGCAATCATATTAGGAGATATTAGGAGTATATATATATATATTATGCAAGCATTGTGATCTGCAAAATCTCGTCCACTTCTGAACTATCAGCTCGATATTAGGTTCAATCTACAATCTGTTTGTTTCACAAAACGTCTATACAATGTACAAACATATCATCTTGGATGTTGATCACAGCGTCTTGGATATGTTACACTGTTACACCTAAAATATACATTTCCGATAACATATTAACGATCATATTTTGCATATCTTGAACATTAAAAGGTAAATCAACATATTGTGTTCAGATTTTCAACGATTTCCTTAGCATATGGATGTACATGGTGGTTTCCTAAACTGGTGGCACTGCAAATCCTCCATTCCAATACCATCCATTCCATGGAAACCCCCACTGAAAATGCAACTTTTTGTCCAGGCTCATGTCCAGTTTGCTCCCCTGCTCGATGGTCACTTGACCATAGATCTCTTCAAAAATGGACAAACTCACCTCACGCACAACCAGCGCACAACATTAGTGGCCACTGCAGCCCGAAAACAAAATACGCCGGGTGAATGGTGTTCATGGTGTTCATGGTGTTCATGGCATTGAGAAAATCGTGGAAACCATTGGAACCCAAGGTGAATGTGGGTGATTCGCTGGGATCATCTTCCTGCCGGTGCCACCCAGTTGCCAAAGCCGAGTCCATCAAATTCCACCTGCCGGAAGCCACAGAAACACGACTGGAGCTTTCCGTTTTGTCATGGGGGTACCCCCAAAATCCCCAGTCATCATCCATAAATTAGATGGATTTTCCATGAAATAAAAACCATCCATTTGGGGTACATTGAAATCTCAGGAAACCTCCACTTCCAGTAAAACGGGGCGATCGTGCGCAGTACCCGTAACTTCCAGTCATGTCGTTGGCCAAAAGTTGGGCTTTGACTGCACGTTCAGCAACTAAGCAGGATGGGACGATGATCAAAAACATCACCAGTAAATGGATACAATGTGGGTAAAACAATCATAAACCACCCCCCAAATCACCATAAATAGGTGGTATGGTGGTATGGTTAGATAGACTAAGACCTCATTTGCATCATTTGCCAACGGAATTTTTCCGCCACCGGTCGCTGCCAAGTCGCTTGATATCTGGATTCCAGCAGGAAGCCTGACGTCGATCGGTCGTCGGTCGGATTATCCCCTACGTCTGGTTGTGCCCCCCCAGTGATGTGAAGGTTGGTTAAGAAAAACCATAGTAGTTCGATATATCTACCATAAAGATCCATAAAGCATAGTGAAATTGGAGTGATGTGGACCCCAACTGCACGCGATTCCGAAGTGTCTTATGTGGCACCAGCTTGTACGAACCAAGGTTTGTGGGATGATCCAACATTTTGTGAGAGGCGGTTTTGGTTATATAATTGGCACACTGGCAAACATCTGAGACAAATGCACTCTGGTGGGCGTACATGGACGGTAGTGGCACGATTTGTATGGGTTTCAATTTAAGATTCATAGCTGTTGATACGAGTAGCTTCTCTATTTCTTTTGTGTTCGAACATTGTCTTTGTTACTTTGCATCTTGGGAACTCAATCAGAAAACACGCAACGTCCACACAAGTCTGTTGAGCTCCGACCGTCGTTTCATTTTCATCGCTATCCCTGCAGGCGCATCCAACTCACGAAGTGGTTCATAACCATAGTAGCACCCAATTATATGGGTCTATATCACGCCATGTGTATACATATATATATATACATACATACACTATTAAACCAAAATTTTATACAGATGAATATATTACGCATAAATCAATAGATTCAATAGATATACATCAATATACATATTATGTTAAAATGTTATATATATATATATTATAGGTTGTGAAGCACATACCATCTGGGACCCCAAGTCGTCCCCTCAGTTTCCGACAAAGTGAAGGCCATCCGCGACGATCCTCAAGGTCAACTCCACAATGAAGAAAATGTTGAAGGCCTCCACTGCAGTGAGCAATATATCTCTATGAAAATATGCTGTCGGATGATGTCAGACCTTGGTGTTTTTTGAAAGATCGCCATGTAGGTCATTCATGGTAATTCAACATAGAGACATGGAACATCATGGAACATCATGGAACATCATGGAACATGGCCATCTTTCATAATTTTAAGAGGTCAATATGTTTCCATGCTAACGGGCCATGTTCATCCATGTTCCATAGCTATCTTAAATTGCTGGAGGGTATTGAAAAAAGAATGCGTGATAACAAATGCGAATGGCTCTCCAAAAGAAACTCCACCATTTTTTGGAGATTGACTCATGTGTACAGTGCACAGGTCGCTACCAACGATGTATGGTCGAATTTTTAGCGGGTTACCATCTGCATATTTTCCGGGGTCCTCTAAAGGATAGAACATCAAAATTTGTGGTGCTATGTATATTGACCTAGGATCTTTGCTGACGCCCTTGGTTGAATGGCACTATGTGATGTCTCCCAACCCTTTCCAATTGGTTCATCATAAAACATGGGCCGAGAGCCCAATGTTTTTCCCCTTCATATTTCTGGACGGCTCAAAATCATTGCCCCTCCCTAGCCTGAGTGTTGTGTATTCCCTGGCTAAACAAACAATTTTGTGGGAGTACCACATTTCTGATCCATACTATTCCATACTAATTTTGTTTGACCAACAGCGCATGGATACCCGTAGGGCTTTTTCCATTGGATCAGTGATTTCCGTTCAACTGCTTCGGGAGGTCATTTTTTTGGGTCTCTGATGGTCTCTGGTATTGACCCACACCCCAACAATTCAACATGGAAGCCGACAGAAGACCGCCATCGCGCCTGGTTCATGATGCGATACACGGGCAGCGTGGGCTGTCCCGGGTGCTTCACGGCCCAATCAGCTTGGAAACCGAACCTGGGATGATTCATCTGTCATTGCGTGCATTTTTTGTTGTATTCTTCATTCGGTCTCATTTAAAACATTCATGCATATGCTATGTGTATTATAATATATATTATATGATATTTGCCATTCCGAAATCTTTCATCAGAATAGCTTCAGTTGCGAGTGTTGTAGGTGAGGAATCAGTGGCTGGCCGCTGCCCATTCATCACGACCAATGGGACCAAGCAACACAGCGGCATTGGCCACAATTATAAAGGCCACTGTGTACTCGCACAAACCTGGGATTGTGCCATTGCGCTGTGGGAGTGATGATTTTCTGTGACACTTTGACACTTGAAACTTGGGGCTTTCATCACCACGAATGTGAATTTCAAAGCTTTTTCATTGAAATAGGTCAACATTTTGATGGTAATCCATGGTAACCACTTCAGTAGATTCACCACAAAACGGATTCAAATCTATATATAGTCGAACCAATCAATTCAGGTATTCACTGCAAGCTTTTCAAGATGTTCCCAAGATTTTGCAAATTTCCCAGTTGCATGGACCGAAAATATCTGGTAGTCCAACATGGTAATGGACAATCTCGAAATCACTCATTTTTTGGATGAAAATCCTATTTAAATCCCATCAACATCCAATCCAGAAAGAAAAACAACATTGCTTAGTTCTATCCCATTATATATATATATCATCATTATTAATTACACCCTGGTAAATTAACATAGACCCTGAAAATCACCAATTTTTAATGGAAACTAGTCTTCCAACCCCTATCTGCCAGGGTCTATGTTAATTTACCAGAGGGTAATATATCCCTGTGATTGATGGTTAATCCCCACTACTCCCATAAGATCCTATTAATCCCATCTGCAGGAAGGGGCCAGCCCTTCGTGGTGTGCGTTGCTTTGTGACCCCATCATAGCAGATAGTTATTTGCGTATCATATACCATTAGTTATAAGTATCATAATACACTATTATACCATTGTTGTAACTATGTTAAGAGGTTATAAATATCATAATGCACTATTATACCATTGGTATTCTAGTTATAAACCAACATACTTAACTCGCAAAAAGGGGCCCCTTCCTTTAGAACATCACCGCCCTGGTTTGACCGGAGACTGGACTGTACCAGATCGTTCACTTTCCCTCGGAAGCCCTCAACCTGGCGCCCAAGGGCTCCGCAGCCATCAACTCATTGAGTTTAGAATTGTTTATGGTTATGCATAGTTATCTACACACACGCATATATATATATTATTTGATCATTTATAGTTATCTAATATTATATAACTATAACTATATATATATATATATTTATACGTATGTATATATATATATATATATATATTTGGGTGGCTAGGTCAATGTATCCACAAAATTTCTGAGAGCACATAGACAACGAATCAGAATGAACCATTAAACTAGCCAGGTTATGCACCTCTGGGACAGTTTACGGCCCACTTCCCACTTCCCAGGCGACATGCACGCGGCCTTGTGGCCAGTTTTCTTCCTTTCAATTTTCACATTCTCCAAATTCAAGTAGGTTTCCGTGACGTTGGGCTTTTGGCTCTTCCTGAGAGCCAGGCAGAGAATTGCTCTGGCCTGCCTCCAAAGAATTCTCAATTCGAAGAGTACATGTAGCAAAAATGGAAAAAAAACATCGAATTTAATACGATCCCTGGCCCCTAACATCCCTAACTTTCTTTGAAACCCAAATGGTCCCCCAATTTTTTTCGCGTTTACGGCTGGCTGTGGAAAGGTCTCCCTAAATGAGCCAGGTCTGTAGGTGGGATCGATCAACATGGTGATTGTTAAAGATTTTCATGAATATCATTCAAAAAAAATCAAAGGATATTCTAAAGTATGAGTATGATAGTCTTAAAGCCAAGAATTGGGTGTTTCATGAGTTCAAAATGTGATTCTTCAATCATTAGCGCCTCATACTGTAGCGCCTCACATTGGGCTGAACTGCTTCGTGCAAATCCGGTCAAATCCGGTCAAATCCTACGACTAAACATGCTGGACATCACCTTTTCCATCACTCAATACCTCGACTATACATTCCTGTCAGGATTCGTGATTTGTCATGATTTGTCCAGATTGCGAGGCTACTTATTCGGGTTTTCCGGATGACTCATGTCATTCTCATTTAGCTACAACCTCTGGACTTCCGAGGAGCCGGTTTTCCATGTAGTCCTGACACTCGGCCGGAGAATGTTCACCAAGCATTAAAAAATGCTGGGGATGGTCATTTTTTATCGGCTGAAAACCATAGTATACCATAGTTGATCACACTACAAATCTAACATAATCTAACTATGTATCAACAGTGAATTGTAACTATGGTATTTGATCTAACTATGGCATACAAATCTACCATAGATGTTGATCACACTACAAATCTAACTATCCAACTCAAAACAGCTGAACATCTAGGTATCAAAGTGCATGCATGTCATGCAGTGGTTCAGTCACTTATCTCAGAAATGGCTGAACATTGCTGAACAGCCTTGTGGTTCAGCCCCTGTAGACAGAGGGACACTTAGTAGGCTTAAAATGTAATTGGAAATAAGCAGCCCAAAGTCATCAGCATTCCAATTATTCCACATCCAACGCTTATGTCTGCCCACTTCTAGAGACTTGACTGGACATTAACCGAAAGTGCAACAACAGATACCCTCTGGTGAACTAACATAGCAATGGAAAATGGCCATTTATAGTGGATTTTCCCATTAAAAATGGTGGATCTTTCCATAGCTTTTTGTATGTTCACCAGAGGGTATTTCAGAAGGATCAAAAAATGCTGGCAGAAACACATGGCCTGACCTGGACACTTTGGAGGAAACGTGTCCTCCTCTTAGCTCACTGGGGGTCAAAAACGATGCTAAGCGCATACACATATATTTATTGTAATGTACTGTACTGTAATGTATTAATATCTATTAATATGTATTAATATGTATTAATGTATGATAATGTATGATAATGTATGCTGGTTGGCGGTTTCAACCATCTTGAAAAATATTAGTCAGATGGGAAGGATTATATCCCATATATTATGGAAAATAAAAAATGTTTGAAACCACCAACCAGTAATTATGCAATTGTCAATTGTATTCATAGACATATCACCAACCAATGGAAAACGCAGTCCTGGATGGTTGACTGGGAACGATTCCTCGGCGCAGAAACTGCCCGATGAGACGGACGAAAACGACATGAACATGCATAACCTACCATAAAAACACATGCACATATATATATATATATATATTATATATATATATATAATATATATATATATATTATATACATATATATATAATATATATATATACAGTTATATACACATAATATTATATACAATATATATATATACACATAATATTATATATATAATATTATGTATATGCATGCGCTTATTATATATATATATATATGCGTATATATGTATACAATGTATACCTGACTATTTGCACGCACACACACATTATTTATATATAATATATACATAAAATACACGTACATAGATGTAACGTGGAATTGAATTTATATGTGATGATCAATCAGTTCAGTTTTTCGTCCCAAAAAACGAAACAAAGAATAAACAACAACATATAGGGATGCAATTGCTGATCATAGGAGTAATTCTTCATGCTACTGCCACCTTTAATATAATATATATATATATATATAACATATAACATATGATAACCATCAGCAGTAGACCTGCCAAAGATGCAGATTGGAGTCCAGGTGGATCTTCGATCTTCTTTTTTTCACCAAGATCTTGTGCCCAGAAAAAAGCGATTGCTGGAAGGCTCACAAACCCCACCAGCGGGGGAAACCCCTCGGATGGAGGGGTTTCCCCAGCCCTCCAAATGCGGTCCCCAAAAATGGGTTTATCTTACCAAGTCACACCTTGCTTCCTATGGCTTCTGCAACATCTGCATTGCTCTCTTCATTCCTCGTCCGGTGTGTCTGTGTCTGTTGATGCGAACAAGTACTTCCTTCCGTTTGGGTAGGTGCATATGCAAGGCAACGCAACTATACTTCGAAGGGCCATGGAATTGGGCAACTAGCTGGTAAATTGATTATGGGATAGAAAGGGACATAGCCTACTTACGAGTACCAACGAGTTAGCTTATCCCATGACCCATCTAAATAGGGATTTCTGGCAAGGAACATGGCTATGAAAAATATTGACTGGGAATTTCATCCCAGGAACATATACCAAGTCACCCAGTCGAATCGGGACAAACTGGTGGGCAATTACCAAAATGGTCATGAGTGACCCCATGCAAATGTCCATCTTTAAATCTTAATCTCCCTGGCGAAATCTCTGTACTGATATCTGATATTAGTATCTTTGGCAGCGTCAGTAAAGCAATCAACCATAATCAACCACCTATATATTTCTATGGTTTGTACCACCCATCAAAATCCATGAAACATTCTAAAAAAATGGGATGAAAAATCCTATTGCACCAAAAAGTATCATTGAAGCACTCTACCACTCTTTTCACCATTTCCTGGCGTAACGGTAACCTGTTGGGCATGGCTCAAACATAATTCCAACAGACCCAGGCTATTGGATGGCCGAAAAAAGTGGCGAAAAAACATGAAAAAACGATAGTTTACGGTAGATATAACTGTAGGTTAATGGATGTTAATGGGGTTTATAAAGCAACTTTTAACTGGGGAGCACCATCCTGTAGTAAGGCAACTCACTTTTTTGGGAAAATGATTTTGAGACACGCTTTATCAGGCCTTAAAGGGTGACAAAAAACACTGGAAATATGACATAGATCGAATCAGCCAAACATCAGGCCCTTTTCTATCCTTTTCTCCTAGCAGTGTTTCAGAACATTGGATTAGCAAGATTTCGCATGATTTGTCATTTGTCTCAGGCACATTTAACAGTGGAATACCATTTATATCCATTCTGAAGTCTATATATATATATATATATGTAATATAAACGGTGATAAACTGATGCTGATTCCCGTCAAAGTACATAAATGAGGGTTTCTTAACATGGGGATACCCAAGTCACTGTTGTTTCAACACTGAAATTGCCTAGGGGATCGTAGGGGCTTGGATGATTTGGGGTACCCCCATGGCTCATGACTTAGGAAACCCATGGCGGATCATGGCGGGTTTCCTGGTCTTGCGGTCAAGCAACGACTCGAAGACTGCGGCAATGGCCACTTCCGCCACTAGCCTGGAATGTTTCCGGGGATCGGGGTGTGAAAGGAGGTGAATTAGTTGATGTGTTCTCCATCATTTCCTCATATTTCCTCCACCTGTTCGATTTGTGGGGTTGCCATATGTTGCTATACTTGCTACTTTTCGGATCTTTTCAGTAAATTGCCACAGATGGAAAAACAACTACGAACATGCAGATCATTTTCCGCCATGGGCGGAAAACCAAGGGTTTCCACCTTGAGTTGTGATGATTTTTTCCAGAAGGCAACCACTATACCCTCTGGTAAACTAACAGTGTGCTATGGAAAATCACCATGTTTAATGGAAAAATCAACTATAAATGGTACATTTTCAATAGCTTTTTGTATGACCAGAGGGTATAGTGGTACACGAAAATCCTCCCACCCATTTGGTGTTCGACCATATACTGATGAAACATGCTGAGTTTCAACAGCTATGCAATCTATATATATATATAGCTACTAAATGCTACTAATATCTATGAAAATTACTAGAGGGTAAATGTCGTAAAATCATGCAAAAAATCATCATAGAGGTGAGTTTCAGTTCCAAACTTCATCGTTACAAATGGTGATTTTGCCTATTAAAAATGGTCAGGTTCTTTTCCAGGGCGGTTTAACTTTCCCTCCATGGTCGACCAAGGATCCCTTTGGTCTCGAGCGGAGAACCTATGGCTGATGTTTCAGAAACCCTGCTGGAATGTAATGAAGAATATTGAAGAATGGATTCATGAAATATCATGAAATGAACTCTTCATTTTCTTCGCCAGAGCTTTGAAAAAACGATTTGCCCTACCAAACTGCCCTATTGATTTATAGCAAGCCCTAAAAAGACAGTGATGAAAAGTGTGAAATTAAAAATGTGAAATAGATGATCTTTCCCCATACCCTCCGGTAAACTAACATAACAATGGAAAATCACCATGATTAATGGGTAAATCCACTATAAATGGGCCATTTTCAATAGCTATGTTTGTTTACCAGAGGGTATTTAGGTTTTCAACTTTTCAATTCTTTGTTGAGCCAAGATGGAACCCAATGGCCACATTTGGACGCCAACGTTCTGAAGCCTTCCCGAAGACCCGCCCGGTCACCTGGTTGCTAGCCGCTCTAAAATCATCCATTTTTGGAGGTAAATCATTTAGATATATTTGCATCATCTTTTTACTTGGGCCATTTTCAATAGCTATCTTAAAAAATACATTTTAGGGTATCTCATGGTATCTCCAAGTATTGGCTTGTGATTTCCTCATTGTATTGGCACATGGTTTTTTATCATGTTGGATCATCCCCATGAAGGTTTTTTTTTCGGCCCAGCCTGGAACTCTTTCAGAGAACCTCACTTTGGAATCTGGGAGCTCTGACTCTGGCTCCGCTTCGACCTGGCGCTGGAAGATCTAGAAAGTCCATGGCACCCAGCCACGCCAGTTGTCGCCATTCGCCACGCTTTTTTGGGACGCTTTATGGAGTGAGATTTTCCATAGCTATGACATAGATTGACTACCAGCTTGGACAATCCATTTCTGGAAACTCCATCTGACCCACTCTAAAAAAGTTTTTTGACCAACTGGGCCATTGGGGCAGAACACCATCCCAACAACTGAGAGGCACCATTTTTTTTGTTTCAAACATGTTGAAACATCAGCGATTTAACGATGTGCACCCAGCCATGCGACAACATTCACACCATTCATTTCACCCACATTCCCAGCGATTCTCAGCACCTCTGGTGAAAGCCTGCAGGTGCTGGATGTGGCCCTGTGGCCCGGTCTGATGCCATGGATGCCCTCCATTTTTTCATCCAAAAAATCCCTCATCAACGGTTGATGAATTGCCATAAAAAAAGGGGATGTCACTTTCCTCATTTTCCCAGTCATAGACTTGCCATAAGAAATGAATGTATCGTCATTGTCCCATTAACCATCTCGAAGTTCCATTCCTGCAGTAGGGGGACAGTGGAGTACGTATCCATACGTTTTTCTTAATACACCTTGCAACATCTTGTAATTACTTGTAAGCCAACAACATCATGACATATTGGTTGCCTTTGATAGTGGAACATCGCTTTAGATGCTTCAGTTCTCACTATTTCTCCAAGATTTTCCAAGATGCTCCAAACATTTCGTTCAGACTTTCTCATCAAGGGCTGATTTTTCAGACATTATATATATATATTATATGTATAAATAACTATATATCACACACACACTATATCCCATAGGATCCATGTATGCTATATATGGTAACATTTACCATCAATATACCCCCAATGTTAGCATATATACCATACATGGATCCTATGGGTATATACACACCCATCAATGACCTACAACAACATACAACCATCGCCTCATACGCCGCAAGGCATCTCGGATTTCCACACATTGATCGGCCTCGGTGCCCGGTTTTTATGGGAAATCAAGCCATGTTTAACGATCATAGCACAGTTGTTTTATATGCCCAGTTAACATCTTAACAAAAATCATATATTAATTATATTTTATATATATGAAATCATATATGAACGATATTTTATTATATTATATAAATTATATGTAATTATATAAATTATATGTAATTATATAAATTATATATAATTATTTGCCATTCACCTAGCACTAGGTCCTGGTTATAATCCAAGTGCTCAACAATCATAAGCAATCAGGGGTTGGGCAAAAAACCTGCACGGCGCAGCGCAACGCTAAGCATCCGAACCAGGAGTTCTTGCATCCTCAGGTGAACGGGGGCGAGCCATGGAAATTCTTGCAGCCAGCTGGGGAATTACCCTCTGGTCAACGTTTACATTTTGCTATGGAAAGATCCACCATTTTCAATGGGTAAATTATCCAATATTTCGACTGGGCCATTTTCAATAGCGAACTGTTAGTCATTACCAGAGGGTAATTCATCATGATACCTTTAAAAGGGTCTATGATGACAAATGATGACAGCTGTAAATGATGCGGCTTGGGGGTCACTAATGATGACAGCTGAAATCCATGGCTTTGTCGAAAAAGGCAACAGGATCAACCATGGGATCTTGGGATGCTGGTTCTTCTCAAAGAAACTCATCTGTGGTTATCTCTGGTTTCGTCAAACCTGGCCCAGCTGCTGGACAAAAATCACCATGGAGCTTGGACTAAGCAATGATATACATGATATCTACCCACTCATAGATGTGATGTCAGTGAAAATTGAGCCCTCACATAGATGAGTTTCTAGTTTCAAGATTTGCAAAATTTCAAGGATCATTTCAGCACCAGGATGATGACAGAACAGGAAGTGGTGGTGGGTGGCTCATGATGCCCTTTTTTTTGCCTTAATATTGCACGCTATGACTTGTTCAAAAGTAACGAAATTCAGGGATATCCAAGCATGAACCCATGGGAACCTCTTGTTTTGTAGATATCAGATTTTTAAATCTAAGCCAAACTGGTTGGAAGCTCTCGCAAGCTTCTCAAATCGGAATATGTTGGACCATCTTGGACCTGTTTGCCGAACTCGTTTTTTCGGGATTTGGGCTCTGGTTTCTCGAAATGTCCAGAACCCGCCAGCCAAAGATGGGCGAAGAATCTTTCTTGGCAAAAACGCCAAGAAGCTTTCCGTTTTTTATTGTAAAATCAACCGTGCATCAAGGCAGGCTGCTATGTTCGTCAGGAACTGGCCCCAATTTTCATTGACACCAATGTTGGAGACTTTGTTTGGTGGTTTCAGCCACTGCAAAAACAATGCAAAAATAAAAAAACGCGGTGTGAAGAATCATTCCCAACAGCTTGGAACTTGCTGGACTTGCTGGGCTCGTCAAAAACAACATGATGCGCAAAAATCCACAAAAGTTACCCATCACTTTCCCTAACGGTCCCTGCCAAGCAGTTGCCATGGATTGGGGATAACTCCACTTTTTTCTAACGAAAACCGACGTTTCCTCATTGACGGGCCATGGTCCGGATGGAGACCCCTTTTCTCAATGCTGCAATGAAAACACCAACGGAAAAGAACATATGCAAATTTCAGCTGGTTACCCTTTGGTAAACTAACATAACTATTATTGAACATCAACTGTAAATGGCTATTTTCAATAGCTATGTTAAAATACTACAGGGTAGTACATTAATATTGTTAGTCCTCCATTTCCACCATCCAAACATGGCCAAATCTGCATCAGGTTTCTGCAGCTCATGGCGCTCGAAAAGCCCTTCCAGCACATCCATAGCGATGTCGCCGCAGGCCAGTGCTTTTTGTTGCCCTTGGGTCCCAACAAAAACCTCCTTCAACATCCTTCAACAACCTATGAAGCACCTGAGTTCAAAACAGTTTTTTCTTCAATATCCAAACATGTGATGAAGTGCTGGATACTTTTTTGAGGAACAAACACAGCTCATCAATTAGCAAACCATTCAGACCATTGGCGTCATTTGGCACTGCAGTTTCAGTTTTGCCTTCAACTGATGACCAAAATCCAAAGATCTGCGGTCAGCAGGAAGCATGGGGACGACAGCCGCAGCATCCGTGAGCTCCAAAAACCGACCAGGAGGGGACTGCCAAATATGATATAATATGATGCAGGGTGCAATAGGATGATGAGGGCATATGACAACAGAATGTGGTACATGTATGTCATGTATGTGATTGGTCATTGTGTGTTTCCAAGAGCCATGGAATGCCATGGATACCTGAAGTCCATGGATTGCCTGCCCAGCAGTGGACAATTTGGAGCGAATATCTGCCAGCACTTCTGACTTCCTACCAACGATAGTTGTAACGGGAATGTTCTGACAATGGTTGCTGACAATGATTCAGGTGCTCGATTGTAGTCCGCACCAACAGTGTTGGGAGACTGAAAGCACCCAACGATCAAGGTGTGTCCCTTCCGCAACATCAATCTGAATAAATAACAGTACCCTCTGGTAAACTAACATAACTATGGAAAATCACCATTTTTAATGGGTAAATCATGGTAAATCAACTATAAATGGCCATTTCCAATAGCTACGTTAAATTACCAGAGGGTAATTCACGAGCCTGAAGACTTCGATATTCCCATCGTTCGAGTGACATCTTCCTGAATGTCTTCTTTGGTATTGACACCCAAATCCCCAAGCACTTTGCACCTCGATCCTGTTTTTGATGTTGCGCTTGAATCTGCCCAAGCCCTCACATGTTTCCATGGATTAGCTGGGGGTCCACAGTTGATGGCCCAGGGTTTTGGATTGATGAAGGAACAGGAAAGAACAGGAACGGTGGTTTAAAAGTCATCCGGACCCCATGTTCGAGCATGGTTCAGCTTTGAGATTTGATTCTCCTGCGAGCATTGTTCATTCTGACCTCCAGGAGGGCTCCCAGCACCTGAAACGACTGGGCGCTGGACAATTGTAGCCCACACCAGGCTTGTCAAACACGAAGGCCGACTTCTTTCCATAGCAAGCCTCAGTGAAACAGCTGCCTACCTCGATGTATCACAGAAGAATCAACCATCGCTTGATCATTTATACATGTTTATTATCAATGTTTATTTATATATATATATATATATAGTAATATAGTCTATGTGTGTGTGTGTATCTATATATATATACACATTTTTTGTATATATATATATATATATGTGTGTGTGTCCATATATATATATATATATCTATACACTTTATGTCTATATGTGTATATATATAATATATATATACATATATATCGCAGGTTGAGCTTGCGTGTCAGCCGAATTTGTTTGTGCAGGCCGCAGTGCCGTGACGCGCTCCATTTTGCCCGTGGAACACCTATGTTTATGTATATATATATATACACATACACACACACTTGTCTCTCTCTCTCTCTCTCATCGACATATTATATGTCCATTGCATTTCCAAACGAATTGATGAGTCAAGACAAACACACGGGTAGCCCTTCCATTCAATTGACGGGTGAAATGGGTCCATCTTACACTCTCTATGGGGAAAAAAAACATTCAAAGGCGACTGGCCAACAAATGCCAATCATAGAGTTCGATATTGCATGATATTACACCCCTATATCTAGTATATATCTAGCGAGAATAATTGGAATCGGAACATCTAGATTTGCAGCCGACATGAAGGTCCATGGATTTTCCTTTTCCCAAAAAATCTCTTACCGGTGCCCTCCAGGCTGCTCGGTGAAGCGGCTCGGTTCAGCGGCTGCGCTTTTCGGTTGTGGAAAGGGATCTGGGGCAGCGGCCACGGGAATGTGATTGCAAATCCTGGCGTCAGAATCAGCTGACCATATCTGACCATCTGATCATGGTTGGCATTTTTTGTTGGAAAACGTGCGAATTTTTTCATCCTGGAACCACGTTTTCATATGTTTTCATGGCCTGAAATCCAACATGCTAACTTGCATGCTTATCCTTTCACGTTTGCTGTCAGGTTACCTCTTTGGAGTCTTAGGACGGAGGAATCTCAAAATGGATAAAACAGTGCAGGATGGGGTTTGATGGGTTTGAACATCTTTGAAGCACCATGGCTTCCTCAAGGCAATTTCTACCCCATTCAGGGGTTCCCATTATCAGGGGTTGGTAAATGTCCTGTTTTGGGGATTTTGAACATCACTTTCAAGTATTTCTTGGTGATGAAATATCCCCAATAGTTGGGTGATGTGAAAAATTAGGACATTTACCAACCCCTGCCATTGTGGGTTCCACGGAACTGCCATTTGGAACTGTTCCTGCCATTCCTGCTGAGTTTTGGGCATCATCTGCACCGTCTCTCGTTTCAGGATTCGAACCCCGTCCAGTCTCGGCGCAATCGTAGCTGTAGCTGATGAAAACCAGTCATGTTCATTCACTTTCGTCAACTCACCCTGTTGTTCAGCAATGCACCTATATGATCCTATATGATCCTATATGTATGTGTATCTATGTATATGAATTAAAAAATATTAAGATATATATAGAGAGAGATAGTGTATAATGTGTATATAAATAATTTACACACCTGCAACCAGGTGTGCATATTCCCTCTGACACAGAATGATTTATGGGAGAAGCTTTCGTCCTGGCGCCATTGTCCAATGATCTTCCAAGACCTTCCGGGCGCCCCACTCTCCGAAGTTGCGAAGCATGATCAAAAAGCGAATGTAGTCATTGAAGGTGCTGACCTCGCAGTGCCACTGCAACTTCTTGGCTGACTTGGACTCTTGATTATCCTTAGGACATAGGAGACACGATCAACTACCAACATGTCACCTCTAAAGACTCAAAGGCCAGGCTGGGGGTTTGACCCATCTAAGTTGACCTTCAAAATGTGTAAAATCATGGTCCAGGATGATCTCCCAAAGCCTATAAGAAGCACAAATTATATTTTTTCCAGCAAGAAGACAGGGTTTGGGATAATCCGGGTTCTGTAATTTTTTTGAGCCCATTTTTACATTATTTCTATGGTTGAAATTTCACCCTTAAATTTTCCATGGTTCAAACATTTAGGGAATTCTAGGGAGGTCATGAATGGTCATGATGATTTTTTCCTCCAGATTCTCCCACCAGTTTTTGTATCCCCAAAAAAAAACACAATTTTTGAGTCATTTTAAGTCAAGTGAAGTCACCCATTTTTCATGATGAACTCCCATTAACCTCATTAAATCACAATTTTTCATGATTAACTCCCATTAAATCACTATAACATCCCATTAAATCCCATTAAAATACCATCAAATCACATTTTTTTATGATTAACCACCATCAAATCACCATTTTTTCACTGGTTCATCTGGTGACGTTTCGCCACGTTCGGCCCCTACAGGGCCCTGGCCATGCCACCCCTCATCTTCAGGGGAACGTCCACAGTGCCACCTGCGGACCTGGGTCCCCCAAGTAACGTAGATCGATTTTTCATGGATGTGTATAAATCATATATACATATACATCCGATATATATATATGATATATATATATATACATGATATATATGATATATGATATATGATATATATATATACCATATAAAAAACACTGTATTATATATATATATATATATCAATTATATATTTTCGATTGTTTATGTTGTAAAACATGAATCATATATAATGCATTCTGTATAATTATAAATGAATTGGTAGTAAAAATGATGTTATATGTTTGTGTGTATTTCTCTAAAAATATAGATGCATGTAAAAATATGATAATATAATTATATATGCGATATAGATCCCAACAAAAAGAGTATAATATATATATATATAATCTAGACATCTATATCTATGTTTTTAGTGTCGTACCTTTTCTTAATATGTAAGTAAAACCTATGCCTGTGAAATCTGGCAATTTATATAATGTTTATAGCCTTAGGCACAACAGTTCCATTTGAAGTTACCTTTATGCCCATGGCAATCCCTCCCAAAATGAGTTGTAATACAGTGGTCAACATGCCGTAACCATGGTTGGTAATATATGGTTGGTTAGTAATACCGTTGGTCATTGAAACGTGCAAGTGATTGGGTCATGTGTGCATAAATATGGACTTCGATCGCCAATGTGAATATACGCTATGATCCATTGTACTGAGCATTCGCTTTTGTATGAACATCTAGATTCTAGATGGCACGATGAATGAATACACGATAGAACCTGAAATGTTCGGGTGAACCTTTTTTACTTCAACAACTCCTGTAGCCTGTGCAGTTGAATTCCCTGAACACCCACATGGGTTTGTCTGAAAATAAGATGTGTTTTCCAATAAATTACTAGCAATTTCCAGAGGATTGTCGTCATTTTGTCCACAAAAAAGGATCTACCCTCTGGTAAACTAACATAACTATGGAAAATCACAATTTTTAATGGGAAAACTCACTTTAAATGGCCATTTTCAATAGCTTTTTGTATGTTTACCAGAGGGTATATTATGACGGTATCCCCTGAGTTTCGAGCAACACTTTTGCCACGTTCCCTCCAACCTGGTGACACCACATGCGCGGAGAAGCTGGTAAAAAATGGGGGAACGATAACCATTAAAACCAAGTAGAAATGAAGGTGAACACTTGGTATATTACCAAACATATAAACATTATATACCAAAGCACATTTGTATAGAAAACCTGGGTCCGGTTCGGTCTTGATATGCGTTGTATCCCAGCCCGAAGTCGCTCTGGGCATCAGGCCCAGCCGCTTTCTTCTCCCCCGGGGTCGACCACTTCCAATCCTTGCTGGGATGAGATTTTTTACTCCAACATGATTCTGTGCATGTATATATATATATATGTATAACACATGTGTGCATACTATCATACACATATTTTATAATATGTATGTACACACATATGTACATATATACATATGTGATATATATATAAATACCATCATCAATCATTGTATTCCCTCGTGTACCCCTATATTGGTTAGGCTCTGGAACACCATTCATAACTGGCAAAGGTCTGTTCTGCTTAAAAAACATAACCTTCTGAGTGGCTCATTTAACCATTTAACCACAATTTCAAGTGATCTTCAACGATCCCAAAATGGGTAAAATCTGGGGTCCCCTGTGGGTGTCTACATCACCTGGATTATATTTTCAGGAGCCACCAAAAATCACCAAGCATTTCGTGGCTTTATTTCAGCGAAAAATATGGCCGAAGACATTGGCTTGCTCAGGTCCAAGAAATGGGCGTGTCTGAAAATGACCGATTTACCTTCATTTCCCACATCGAATTGCCATATTTTGTCCGTATACTGGTATACCCCATTCTCAGAGTCCCCAGTGACATATAGTTGGTTCTTGTATCCCCAGTATATCTTTGCTGTTCCTTGCTCCGACTGTGCGTGCCAGCTAGTCACTAGACATAAACGACCACAATAGATGTCTATCCCATCTGGTTGGTGGTTTTACCAATCTTGAACAATATGAGTCAATGGGAAGGATTCCCATATATTATGGAAAAATAAAACATGTTCCAAACCACCAATCATCCATATTTGCCGCTGAAATCCCTAATTTTTCAAAGCCATTTCCAAATGGGCTCCCTAGCGATGCGCCAGCTGGGGCTTCCCTTCGATCTCCACACTTCTATACCAGGGCCTGGGTCAAAATGGGCTACCTCAATCATTTGGCCAATACTGAAAATATAGGAAAATATACTAAAATTTGATAAAAATTGTGGTCCCCCAGAATTGTGACCCATCGTGACCCATCCCCATATAGTAATATGATTTATATATATATATATTGATTTATGATGCAATATGTGCAGAAGCATCCAGCAGGAAATGTCAGATCCTGTTTGTCTTATCCCTTGGGGAAAGTGCTTAATTTCAAACCTGGGAAGCATAGGAAAATGGCAACCGAAAATGGGAATGCGGAATGCTTCATGGAGAGCCTCTGCAAGAAGCAGGGGGAATCTACCATCCTTCAAGTTTCGGAATTTGAGGTCGCTGCCCGATTCGGCCTGCGTGCTCCTGGCACAGCAAGAAACATCTTTAGTTCGTAGGAACCCTCCCGCACATACAGAACGCAAATTCTACTACGTTGCATATATATATAAAATACATATGCTTTCTTAATGATTCTAATTATAGTTGATCATTGATCCAAATCTGATCAACTTGGATCAGGTTGGTCTCTCATCTGTCTTTGACATCTTGAAAGGAAACCACCAAAAATAACTTCACCTCTTTCAATACGACGTCTGGCAGCCATGAGGAGCGCTGTTCAGCGAGGCCAAGGATTCCCAATGCTCCAACGAAAGAATGATGGCCACATGCTGAATTCAGATGATTTTTCACCGAATGATTCACTAATATATCATTGTCATATCAATATTCACTAATATTCACTAATATTAATTAATATTCACTAATATTCACAAATATTCACTTATATTCACTAATGCCGAGTGTTTCATCATCCCATCATATCCCTTGGCCATGGCCGCCCTTCCGTCGTCTCCTTTGGTACCTCGAAGCGCGTGTCCCGCATCTTCAAAGGTCCACAGATTCGCTCTTCCATGATGACGTCCAGCGGCTAGGAAGGACCAGAAATGACAGGTCGGAAGGGAGAGTGACTGGTCTGAGAATGGATGATCTAAGGATCTACTGAGATGTATATCTGTATATATGTATATGTCAAGGGATTCAATCAATAAATGGATAACTGAGATAGGTGTGTATATATATATATATATGTGAGTGCGTGTGTGTTTGAGGTATTCAACGAATCAATAAATCTGCTGGGATGTGTGTAAATGATACATACTTTTAGATTTATCCAACCAATACATATCTGGTTGGTGGTTTCAACCCCTCTGAAAAATATTAGTCAGTTGGGATGACAATTACCAATATATGGAAAAATAAAACATGTTCCAAACCACCAACCAGATATATGTTATAATTTGACCTTCTAAATCTGGAGCTATGAAACCAGCCAGCCAATGGCGATTAGTTATGGCGGATCCAGCCACACCTTGCCCGCTATAATCTCCAGGACCTCGGAAGCGAAATTGCCATGGGCCATGGGATGCCATGCCAAGTGAGAGATGTGCAGGTCAGTGATGATATCCCCACCATGGTAAGTATACATGATATTACCATATGGTAATATATATATATATCATGATGGGTACATGGATTATAGGTATATACCCATCATCATGGTATATAATTATAATATACCCTAATCACTTCCTAATGATTCTATACCCAAGTGGGTTGACGGCGTAAGCCTTCTCAAAATAGCATGGAGACCTTTTCGGAATAGCCTCCCGAAACAACACCAGCTAGATTAGCATCTACAAGAATCCGTTAAAAAAATAGAAACGTAACTCCACTTACCATTGCTTGAAAATGATGTTACTTAAGCATACTCTAGCTACTTTTTTTTAATGCTTTTGGTGGGTGCTTAAAAAATCCTTATTTCTACTGCATATCTACTGCATATCTATGTGACGTCCCACGGTTGTCATTTTGGATCATCTTGGACACCTCCTGTCTGCTCGCAGTCTTTCGCAAAGGGCCATTTTTGTCCGCTCCAGCTTCGGCTGTCGAGACCTGGGCATAAAACGCCTCGACCCTCCACTGCCGAGGAAAAAATGGTCGTTCTAAGAAGATAGGTCAAACAAACCAAAAAATGATTCACTTTGTTCCAAACATGTATGTTTCTGGGAAATCTCAGCACTACGGCCGGGTACACAAACCGTGATGATTTTTGGAACAGCAAAAAAATCCGACAACTACCTAAAACAACGAGATTTCAGGATTTGCGGGTTTTTACGTTTTTTTGCGGGTTTTTGCGGGTTTTTTGCGTGTGTTTTGCGGGTTTTCTCCCTAGTCGTTTGATGCGCTGCAAACATTTTTTGGCCTTTGTCTCACCAAGCCCAAAATCATGCAATCAAATTCCTAAAATCGAAGACCAAAGTAGTATCTAGGTGTTTTGGGTAAAATCAGTCGATATAGGTCAAATTCCGAAAACACCTATATTTTCCTAGGATTTGGAGGGTCGAGGCGTTTTCAGGCTTCCCCCCGTGAAATTTATTGCAACCTTGCATGACATTCATCATGTTAGTCATTTTAGTAATAGTATATAGCAATAACAACAATAATAATAATCATACTAATAATAATAATCATCATCAGAACAATATGTAATCATCATCACAATCGCATGACCTATCTTCATGCCATGAGCCAAGGTGCAAAACGCACCCTGACTTTGACCCGGAAATGCCCTGCTTTAAACATCGGTTCCATGTCTGCCTGCGGCTTGAATCCGGATGGAGGGTGCCATCGCACCGGTTGTCATGAAGATTCACGAAGAGCTTATTGCACCAACTCTCGGCCTCGCGGTACGCAGTGACGCAGTGCAAAAAAAACATCCAAAAACCATAGTGCAAACCCATCTTTTTGGACTTCGCAAGGTGTCAGCGAATTGCCAGCAGTCCGATGCAAACTGATCCAGGCTCCGTCCATCACTAGCCCCTTTGGACCGCTATGATTCCTAGGAGTCTTTGACGCCCTCAGCGTCACTCTTGGAGTGTAGGAGTTGCTTTGGCAGGACCGAACCGTACCTGCAGCAATTCTCACAACAGACATTTCCGGCCTGATGGACCGGAAATCATGAATATATACATGAAAGATACATACATATTTCAGCCGTCTTTTCCTGGTTGTTGGCTTCGCTTACTGCAAATATCAACCATTAACAATCCCTAAGGATCCATGTATGGAATATTTACCTACATTGACCCCTAAAGTAATTTAAAATAATCCCAATGTAGGTAAATATTCCATACATGGATCCTCTGGGAATGATTATCAACCAATTTCCTTCATCGGTCCAGGGATGGACCATATGAAATACTTGAAGCCACCAGGGACCAGTATCCCATCGGACCTCAAGGCCACCCATGACTTCCAATCTCCCTATGGTCGATCCATTTCTTCCATTGAATTCCATGTCCCCAATATTCCCCAATCATATCCGGGTCATTCCTGGTCCCTTATTCAACTTGAACCATAGAACCACCATAGAACCACCATAGAACCACCATAGAACCACCCATTTTTCATCATTTTTCCATGAAATCTCTACCAAAATCATCATTTGTGACGTAGCGATCCCGGTTTCTGCCCAGGGTCTGTTTGTAGGAGGTCCATGCGAAGACGCACAGGACTTGCATGGTAAATCCAATCACCTCACGGGATGATTCCAAGGCCGTGCCGTGGAAAGTTTGAACCACCGGGGCGTCATGAAAAAACATGCAATCTTTTAAGAATCCGACGTGTGGAAATGGCTAGCTATGCCTTGTAGCTTGACATTCAGAAAAAAACATGTTGCATCCCCCTTTGAATTCGGTCCCTAACCCGGGTGTTCAGATTCTTTAAAGGGACGCCCTGTGCCACCAAAAAATATCTGTAAAGAATGGGAACCCTTCTGTACAGGCACCTGGTACAGTGCTTAAAGAATCATACCCAGTTGGCCACTCTAACCCATGAGGCTTAAAGAATCATACCCGGTTGCACCCCTCGAGAGGGCAAA
>Ga0126342_10001893_pt1:0-10000 | contig 31127 bp, 20 predicted proteins | sample Cyp1metagenome_FD_92528 | JGI IMG/M metagenome (GOLD analysis project Ga0126342, IMG submission 92528) | Coral microbial communities from Lord Howe Island, Old Settlement Bay, Australia - Cyphastrea 1 metagenome | ecosystem: Host-associated > Invertebrates > Cnidaria > Coral ...
GGAAATTTATGAGGATATATCTGATAATTATGAGGATATAGTGGAATACCTGATGGGAATATCTGATATCTGATATCTGATAAAAAGTATGATGGGGAAATTTATGAGGATATATCTGATAATGATGAGGATATATGATACAGTGGAATGTCATAAGAAACAATATGGGGATAGATACAAGCTGGTGCCCCAGTTCGTTAACTAACTTAGTTTATGTACCTAGGTAAAGTAGGTTGTGCGCTGATTCTAGCAAAAGCTAGATGTGTTTATACATCAACTTATAACTAGGGGTCACCACCTTGTAATTCTGTGGGATTTCTTGTGATGGGTTATATATGTATGTATAATATATATATATATATATATGTATGTATGTATGTGTGTGTACATATATGTGTAAAACAAACACAATATATGTATATATATATATATAAATAATTATAAATATATATACATATACATAATTTGACAATAAACTGTTGACCGTATCACAAATAGTGTCTAATGGGGGCTAGTGGATATGCTTTCTATATTGAGATTGATTCGCTTTCTGGATGGTGTGCGTGAGTGGCTTTGGATCATCCCTGGTGAGGTCGCGTCCAGTGGCAGCCGCATTCCTTCAAGAAATCAATTCCAAATTGAGAAAAAAACGGCAGATTTTAGGATATTCTAAGTTCCCCTGCATGGAGATTGGAAATCAATGGGAATCGATGGGTCAAACCCTCAAACACTTTCCCACATTGCCACAAGACTATCCATTTGCCAGCTATTTTGGTTTCCAACAGCACAAGCTCATCTTAGGTACCCTGCATTTCTTGTTTAACAACTTCAGCCACTACCCCAAGCTAAACTAACAGAGATGTGGAAGCCATGGCATATTGAAAAAAATGAGTGAATTACCATGAATTACCCATTGAAATGGTGATTTATGATTTTCTCCACATGCTGGGTAAATTATAATATTTCACTAACCAGACTTAAGGCCATTTTGGGATGATTCCCCTTACTAACTATGATTTCCAGTGAGGTCACAGTGAGGTCGATATAATTTTCTCCACATCTATGGTACTTTGCCCCAGGCGAAGCCCTTAAAGCCAGGGTAAGCCCGCGCCAAGTCACAGGCTCCAGCAGCGCCGCTGGAAGTTCCTCCAAATCGGACAGCCCTGTCGAGGGCTGAAGTCATCAGCAGTTTCAGTTGGATTAGCTAAATTTCTATTTGTATCTGCACAGATATCTAGTCTTCCTCTCTCTCTCTCTATATATATATATATATCTATATATATATATGTGTGTGTGTGATTGAGATATTTACCACTAACAGCATTAAATATATATATATATATATATATCATATATATATAAAATGAGATTTTCCCAGCAACAACTTGGTATAATCCAATCCTTGAGCATTGATTTCTTGAATACGTGGGAACATCCGGGCCGGAGGGACCCAGATCCAGATCCAGATCTAGGAGGATTTCTCTCTAGGTTCCTTTGGGCAGAAGCTGCAGGAATTCAACTGGCAGTGGTCAATCATGTCAGGCAACACCCCTGAAGTGTTCCCGAGACAAAAAATGAAACAATCAAACAATAGAGGTCAGTTTGATGATAAATGGGGTCCAATACATACACATACTATCAAAAAATATTGTTTCATTTATTGCTATTGAGTTCTGTATACATGTGTTGTTGGCATATTATACATATGTGTAAGTAGCCCATGATTGTACATCAACTTGCAACAAGTGTGTTGGCCACAAAATGTGACGTGATTTGCCACCCGTGCTCCGTTCCAAACCTCCACACCATGAACTGGCTGTGTCTTGAAAACCAGATCAACATATAGATAAACCATTTGATGACCCATTTCATCCCATGATAAAGTTTATAATGGTTTATCATGTTCCAATCCGTTCGCTCGTTTTATTTTTGGCATTCTGTTTAGGCAACCACTGCCCAGCCGCCCAGGACCGTTCAAAAAACCAGCCTGTAGTTGCCCGCTTGCGAGTGCGGCCACGAATCAAGGACCTCAGTAGGTAAAAATGTGTTTTTGGGGTGGAAAGGTTTCTCTCCAAGCAAGTTTTGTCAATAATCAACCATTTCACGTGTACATTTCTGGTCTTGTAATCATGCTCATACTTGCCGTTGCTGGGCCAGCTTCTCAACTGTTCTCTTTGATTTGTATTCCTCTTATTGTGGTTGTTTGTTGTTTCTGGGGTGGACAAGTTGCTTTTTTTTGGAACTCCAGTATGAGGCAACGCTTCTGCCAAGTAGCCTAAAAGATTGGGTAAAGGTTTCATGTCGGCTTCCCCTCTTTTGCACTTTTTGTGTATTGTAACTCCTTTTCCTACAGGGCTGGAAGGGGCTTGCTCTCTGCGCAAGGTTCACCCAAGAATCAGTAATCAATTTCCTTTTTCGCTTTTATGTTTCTTGTCTTGTTTCTAGTTGCGTTGCTGGGGTGGAATGGCTTTTGAAGGGGGTCGGGCCAGCTTCTCTCAACTGTGTCGTCTTTCCTTTGCATTCCTTCTCTTGTCCTTGCTTGTTGTTGCTGGGGGTGGACTGGTTGCTCTTTCTAGGGACCATGAGGCAAAGCTTCTTTGCGCTAGCCAGGCTCTAGATGATGGGGCAAAGGTATTTTTTTCCATCAAACGGGTGCCCTCCCCAGTTGCCCCCACCAAAAAGTGAGGATCGTTTACGGGTTGTTAATCCAGATCAACACATATGAATGGGTCTTACGAATCTTCCATTGTTCCGGTGGGTACCTTTGTGTGACATATAGATCAAGCACGAAAGCCCTTAAAGAGAAAGTAACCTTGTCACCTGACTCCCAATGGCTATGTCAAAGGAGTTGAACGTGAAGCTAATTGCTTTGAAGTTCTTGCTAGATGGCCAGGGTGAACATCGCTTGCCACCCTGAAAAATCAATGCGTTGCAGGATGTCAAAGATTCCTCGATCAAATGAAGTAATAAACTCATATAACCTGTCAACCTCCATGCATCTGCATTTGCCAGTTTCTTTACCCAAATACGTTTCCTTCTTGCATAAACCCTGGATCAAACCTGGCAATAGCAAATCCATGCGAATACCCCCATGTGTAAACAATGTCCCTACTCAAAATATCGGATTTTCCATTGCTTCTCATGTTTCTATCGGTTGTTTTCATCAACATCATCTGTTCCGGTGTCCCGAGCCCGGCACGCGAGCACATTTGATCCGTCGGACTTCTCTGACACGTACCTCGGATGGTACGGCATCTGGCAGATTTCCTTCTCCGTAAAACAACAAATACCCATGTATGATGTGGAATGGTTGTACGAATCTGGCTTCGTGGGTAAAAGTAACGAGAAGAAACTCTGCACCTAGGACTTAGGACCTTCGAGTGAGAAGTGGCATGTGATCCCAAACGTGCGATATGGATTACGTTTACAGGCCTTGTAGCCCAGTGAATGGCAGTTGAGCAACTTCAGGGCTCATCTCAATACAAGGTTAGATATACATTCACTTCCGGTCTGCAAACATTTAGACAATCCCTGACTATAGGGTTCATACCCTAAGTGGCTTGAAGTGTCATCAATATTGCTGCCACCTATATGTCACGGAGTAAAGTAGAATATAGTAGATTGTCAAATCACACGTGTCATTCATGTAAACATGCAGACTGCAAATGCATATGTTCATGTATATTATATAAATACATACCAGCATATAGCAAATAAACTTTTTTACTGTGCAAACGAGAAATCAGTATGGTTATAATTCTGTGAGCCCAATAGTAAACCGCCCCAAATGACTGACCCTGAATGGTTGGAGAGACAAAGCCATCCCCAGAAGGTAGTTGTTTAGGCGTGAGTCATGCGGCATGAGGTTTGCCACCTTACGTACAAGCCGTAACAGGTGAAATCCCCATGAAACAAATTTCACAAACATAAACGATGATGCAACCATGGTTTTGTATATGTGTTCCATGTCTTTCTATGTCTTTGTAACACGATTCAGCTGGTTGAACGCCATTGGTTGAACCCTAAACCCTGCCAGGTTCAACTAAGCTTGCGGCTGCATCGCCAAGCCACCTGAGACATGGCGGAGATCGATGTAAAGCAGCACCAGTGGGTATATAGGTTGCCACAATAAGACCAACTAATATGAGAAGTTACCCTCTGGCAATTTAACATAGCCATTGAAAATTGCCATTTATAGTTGATTTACCCATTGAAAATTGTGATTTTCCATTGTTATGTTAGTTTACCAAAGGGCAACTACTATATTTACTTCCTATAATATCATGGTGCATAATACACTATAGTAGTTAACAATAGTTGATTAAATTGCCATTTCAGAAACCTAAATTGGAGGTACCAACTAGATAAGCTGTATCCTGTATCTAAGGCCTATGTAAGGGTATATACCACCAAAATATGGCTCTATATATGGTAGTACCTCTAGTTTAGGTACTTGAAACTGCCATACGATGTATCTATGTATATGGCATATAAAGCTGCATTAAGAGTGGCAATAATACTCGCAATGCTAGAAATAAATACGAAGAATAAGAGAATACAAATAAAAATACAATGAATAGTATACTGTAGTAGAACCACTACTCACAAAGGAACTGCAACAACTTGACATATAGCAACTATATAAGTAGGGTGGACACCGAAGTCGCTCAGGTTTCGCCGACTTCCGGGATGGCCTTGTGAAGTTGGGCAATGACAATATCAAACTCAGTCGTCTTCAAATTCCTGGTTGCATTAATATGGAGATATCTGGAGTAATGCTGGTTCCAATTTCGGCAACTTCAACTTCACTAACTTTTGGGTGTGGTCCCCTAAATTATGTAAGCACTTTTCCATCGAACTATCCCAAAAATTTACCATGGTCGCACGTGAGCTGAAAAACTGTTCCTTATTGGTGGTAATAGTACATAGTACTTTTGCCCGCAAATGGCCAATTTCACAATCTGGACAATGATGTTTTAAGCCATATGTATGTATGTATGTAGGTAGGTAGGTAGGTAGGTATGTAGGTATGTATGTATGTAGGTAGGTAGGTATGTACGTAGGTACGTAGGTACGTAGGTACGTAGGTAGGTAGGTATGTAGGTATGTAGGTAGGTAGATAGGTATGTTTGTATGTATATATGTATATACACCACCACAGGGGCATCATACCCCCCCCCATCCCATGGGGGGGTGGGAACACGGGACACGGGACCATATATGTATATACATATATTTGGGATTTGGGGATGTAGTCCAGTTGTATCCCATTGTCACATGAATCCAGATATACAGTATCCCTGTTTTTGTCTATGTCCCCTATGGTTCCGTATGGCCTCTTGGGTAACCAACCCACCTGCCCTGCATTGATCCCAAGCTACGATCCACTTCCTCGATGACAAACAGCCTTCGCCGCCAATTCCTCGGAGCCGTGGGGGTAGTTTGATGGCCATATAGCTGGGAAAATCATCCAATCATCGTGAAGTCTCCACTATACTTGGATTGGCCAGGGAGTTAGTTGGTTAACTACTTCGGATAGATATAGATATAGATATGGATATGGATATTTGGATATAGAGATAGATATTATAATTATGATTATAAATATAAAAATAAATAAATACATACACATATATATATATATATTTATAATATGTAAAAAGGGTTGTGGCTGGCATTTTGTATATATAGTTATTGAACCCACTTACTAACCAAGAATCGCTTTGTTTTTCCCATGGGCCTGAGCTGCTGGAGTTCCCAGATCCAAGGAGCTGGATTTTGCTCAAATTCGCTGGTGTCAGGTCGACTCCAGCACAAAGTTTCCACAAATAACCTTGGAGTCCACGTTTTTGGTGCCACTGTTGGACTAGAGGCCACTACCCTGTAAAACAGTTACATAGATGTGGAAAACCCATACTTTCCCTAGGAAAACTATCTACAAACTGGGTGGGTTTTCCACATCTATGTTATGTATTGCTATGTTAGTTTGAAGGAGGGTAAGTTAAGTTTAGCACCGAAAACCCGATTCAACTCAAACACTACTGGTTTATATAGCTCGAACCACAAAATACACTATCGAAATGTGCCAAGTTACAAGCCACCACTCCCCACCAGTAGCAACTGAGGTTCGAACCCAGAACTTGTCCTGCGTGCGAGGATTGAAGATCTGATAGATGCAGGTTCCAGGTACACTGCTAACTGTACCTGACAACTTAATTGCCACCGACACTACAGTCCCAATTCGGGTTGCGTATAGTATATAATTTATCGCGCATATTCACGGAAATATTTCAGTAGCCTAGATTAGCGCAAGATTAGATCAGAAGGGGCCCGTATGTGTCTGCATGTTTCCAAAAATGCTGCCTTTTATGTTTCTGCATGTTTTGCATTGTTTTGCCACATTTTAACAAATGGTTGTTCTGTTTTTTGTTGCATGTTGTTTCTTTTGTGTTTTTTTGCGCACTTCTAATCTGACAACTTTACATGTGCAAGTTTTCTTGAGCAGATTTAGGCAAAACAAATCAAGAACTAAAAGCAACGGACAGCAATCCAAAGTGAGCCGGTCCATGTCAGACCTGTGTCAAATGAAGAGGTCTTGGTAAAGTTTGGACCTCCTGAAATCACACTGTTGCTTTTCCTGCTTTTGATTCTTTCTTTTGGCCAGGATTTGAACAAGGTTGCCATGGGTATCTATCGCCCATGTAGCGGGATCTTTGTCAGGCTTTCTCAGCGTGTTGTTCAGGAAAACTCCCAGCTCATGGGCAGTTTCACCAGCCAGAGGCCCATCAGAAGATCAGCTGATTTGGCCCGGCCAATCTGAAGTGCAAAGACCACCTGTCCCAGCGGCTCTGCATTGCTGAGCCTTTCGACAGTCCGAAGCTTCGAGTTATATATGTTCATTGTTGTTGCATTGTTGCATATGTCTGCATTGTTTTGCTCTGCTTCCCTTATTTCGCGACTGTTCAATATTTCTTGAGATTTGGGGGGCAAACATGAAATCTATTTGAGCCCCGAAAACTTGTTCCCTTTACTTGCCTTTTTGAGACTCAATATTTTTGAAACACTTCAGGATTCTTTGGAATACGTTTGTCTTTCTGCTGCATCGCTTCGGGTGAAAATGTTTAGGTCCAGGCGAGACCAGAGATAGCAGCCTTAAGCTCCTATACCTCCAGAATGCTGCGAGCTGAAGAATGCCGTTGGTGCCCTCCAGGGTGCGCCCTTGCAGGGAACAGCAGCTCCAAGGTCACCCGGACCTCCGCTACATACCCCTGGGGTATTCCTCTTTTGAACATCAGAGTGATGTTCAGGTCACGCCAGCTGGTGGCAGGGGAAGCGAAGAGGTTCTTCATATTCACGATGTATATGGGCGCCTGTGGTCCCCGTGCTTTGGCTGCGAACTTCTCTTAGACCTTGAACACCGTCTTATAGTCGCGGCACGTGATAGCCACCCGAGCGGTGTCCTTCTTGTTTTTTTGTTGCTGCTGGTCTCAAGTGTGTTTATGTTTTTTGGCAGCTTTATTTGATTGTCTTTATTATTTGCCTGTCTCAATTCGTTTCTTGCTGCTTTTCTTTGCATTTGTTCAGGTTTTGTTCACGTTTTGCCGTTTTGCTTTATTTTTTGCATCAATCATCTCTAGAATGCTTTTTCTTCCACCATAGACAGTAGTCCGATCTAAAACCTCTAAAATCTATACAGTAGTAATCCCCATCTCCTTTTACTAAAGGTACCCCAAATACAAAAAACTAGGGTCCGCGTTAATTTTGAGAAATTTCAGACTGGCCAATTTGATTTTTATTTGATACCCTCTCGAAAGCAACTTAAACATGTAGGTCCCATTTCAAGGTTTCACCCCCTAGTAATAAAAACTAGTCAACCCCGGTGTTTTTTTATGAGGGGTCCGTCTTTTAGGTCGGAAAAAAACAAACACATTTTATATTAAAGTTTTTAATTTAATATTAGGGGACAGCTTCGAAATCTATGTTTGGCAATATTTTAATTATATTTTATAAGGAAATCTAATCGATTTTGACAATTTAGTATAGCGGGAAGCTAAGCACCCTAATACTAAATACCCCCTTAAATTAAAAACAAGTGTTTATTATTTGGGGGGAGGGACGGTTTAGTAGTAGAGGGAAGGGATTAAAATTGACTAGTTGAGTATACATACATGAGAAACTGATCATGGTGCATTCTCCCTTGCCAACCGGGTTGTAAGTTTTGCCTCACCCATTTCACTACGATCGTAAACGGGTTGCTCAGCAGCTGTATAGACCCCGACATGAATCCTGTTTGACTCTCATGTCCACTTGCCGAAAACCAGTTTCCGAACCTCATAATTTCGAGGTTCGAGCATCTCTTGTCATATATCAAATAGATTGAAATAGGGGATCTCCAAGTCACCATGGTTGTTTCAATACTGCATCATGGTCATCCATGACTGGATGATGCAAGGGGGTACCCCCATGACAAAACTGAACCATCCACGCGGAACGCTCCAGACCTCGACTCTTCATGGGCCGCTCACCGGGCACCGGCGGCGTTGCCGCTCGGGGCTGAGTCATAAAGAACACGGGGCAGCAGAGTTGACAACCTTGGCATGAAAAACAGTTGAGCCAAAAATCATATGGGCGGGGATGGGTCAAAACCTATGCCTATGGGCCCACAGAGTTTAGTGTATGTTTCGTATTAATCATCTAATGATTGGGGTACCCAATTTTGACCTACATCTGTAAATATGTATGTATATTTAAATATAAATATAAATATATACATATGACATATGTATATATATATATGAAAATCATGTGGGATAATCACCACAACGGGTTTGACTGAAAATAAATTACTCAGATTCATGAAACTTGCAATGTGGCCGGTTAGTTCAACATAGTATATCTCAAGTTCTATGTATCCATCTGTTCTCAAAAAGGCTAAAATCTATGTAGATCTGTATCGCTATATAAACCATCCAGCTGTTCAACTCCCTAAATTTGATGGTTAACCCCCCCGTTTTGGCCACTTAGAATCCCAATTGTTGCTTCTTTAGGTTAATACCATTTATACATTCAGTTGGGCATTCTTGGGAAATACATAAATCTCCAACTATGGTTGGTAATCAACCCCAATTAATTCACACGTTTTGATCCTTAAACCACAATGTCCCCTACATTTTCTCAATGGTTTCCCCAAGTTTCGCATGTTTTCAATTGTTTTCACGCTGAAACCCATAAGTTCCCCATCTTTTTGCCCTTGAACTCAACGTGCCAACAACCGTTCCGCCGGGTGCCGATGGGTAACCCCAGGTACAGCAGGTGCCGAGGCTCCGCAGTGAGCGGCCTATATAAAGGGGGGGGTTCCCTGATTCCACCAAAATAGGGTTTTAACCAACAAGATATTTTTAAAGGTTGGTATGGTGATAAAACCTAAAATACATAAATGGTTGGGTATCCAGATATCCAAATATCTAATTGGAATGGTGATATCTGGATATTCCAATTAGATCTGATGATGTAAATTATGGGCTTTAAATTTGTGTTATTTCTGGTTCACTTGATAGGTTTGTATAAGAATATCATGAGACTATTTTCTGGGATTGATCGCGATGCTGTTTACAATCAACGGTTGTCATTCAGCCCAAATAGGGATTTAACCAACACACATAATGGTATAGCGGGGATATACTCATATACTGACATATTCATGTTGTTTTTCAATGGTTTTTGTTAGTGGAAAATTGATGAATAGTGTACCGTCTGGTAGTGCGTTTCTCGGTCTGCAAAGTGGTTTTAATCACCATTTCAAAGAGGTATATAACTCATCGAACCATTGTCAGAGAGCAATTAGTTCCATGTGTTCCCACATTAATAATATCTGGTTGGTGGTTCCAACCCCTCTGTCAGTTGGGGTTACTATTCCCAGTATATGGAAAAATAAAAGCTATGTTCCAGTCACCACCAACCAGATATTATTGATATCATTGTATCCCATGCAAGTGCGCCC
>Ga0126342_10001893_pt1:15000-25000 | contig 31127 bp, 20 predicted proteins | sample Cyp1metagenome_FD_92528 | JGI IMG/M metagenome (GOLD analysis project Ga0126342, IMG submission 92528) | Coral microbial communities from Lord Howe Island, Old Settlement Bay, Australia - Cyphastrea 1 metagenome | ecosystem: Host-associated > Invertebrates > Cnidaria > Coral ...
ATACAAATAAAAGCAAAGTCCATTGTTTGCAATCAGTTAGTATGTATACAAATAAATATCTAGAATCTAGATGTACTTGGCCCATAATGCCATTGATTCGTTTATAAGTGGCTTGTAATTTTGATATTATACCCGTTCAATAGCGCCATGCAGATCCCAAACGTCGATAACATTGGCACATATCATTCGCAGCTAGTAGTTGGTTCATAGTGGTTCTATCTCAAAGAACATGTCTCTCAGTCGTAAATGATATATCCATATAAAATCCCAGTAAAATCCCAGTATAAGGAGTCAACATAACCTAAGGATATGCCACATAATATCCATATAATTATCCCATATAATATCCCAACATTCCACATAATAATCATAAAACTAACCCCTCAACATGGTGCCACGCTTCCTTAGCTACGTTGGTCTGCAACTACTGTATGTCAATTGCTAGGTTTATGGTGGTGAACTACTAGTTGGCACAAAACAATGTGGCACGACCTAGTGTTTACTTGGAACATCACCCCCCACGGATCGTAACTCGACTCGTCAATCATCCGGGTAAGTCGCCTAATGGGAGTTCAATTCAAATGGGTTATATTATAACCTTGGATTCGCTGAAGGACCCCCAAAAAAAACACTGAAGATTCCCCAAGGAATTAATGGATTTTCCAGTGGGAAAACATATGATTTTCAGCAAACCCAAGTAATGATGGTTGCCTTGCAATGTGCTTGGAAAACAAACACAATTCTGACCCCAGCTCCCGCCACCTTCGTCTTCAGGCTTTTCGGCCTGTGAGTCCAAGGGAAAAGAGCTTCAAAACCGCCGGAATGTTGAGGTTTCTCTTCATTATTTAACCAACCCAGCCCATCATACTAGCTACCGTCATGTAAAATCCGGAAAGATTGGTTTTACAGTAAATATACTGTGAATGTTTTCAATAGTCGGTTAGAATCTCGATGAGTCAACATGTTCTTGGAACTCTGGGGATGCAATGATTGTAGGCACTAATCTTGCCTGGCAAATGGACATTATCTGTAACTGGTGGAAATTCCACTCAAGTCTGCAATAATGACAGCAGGGTACACATGGTTATCTGGTTGGTGGTTTCAACCCCTCTGAAAAATATTAGTCAGTTGGGATGGTTGTTCCCAACATATGGAAAAATAAAAGCCATGTTCCAAAGCACCAACCAGTTATACCAATGTGTAAAACCGCATTGTCACTATCATTGGTTCATATCGTCAGTACCATCCTGATTCTGATGCAAACCCGACCTGGTAATCAAACATGGCAAGGAAGAAAATCGCGCCTTTTTGTCGATGATTCTCCCATGGAAACAATCGATTTCTAGGAGTTGTCCATTGCCACCATCATCGCTATACAACTACTGTTAATCACTATTAAATACATAGACATAAGGTAATAATGATAATGGTTATTATAAATGACACTAATTCACTATAATGAATAACTAAAATTCAAAATCACAAGTGGTTATGATCGCTGTTAATAACGATTATCACTAATAAAAAACACCATATCACTATGTAATCACAATATAATTTATAATTGCCATATAACCACTCTATACTAATACCTATTATCACTATATTATTACTAATCATATCATATTCAAGAGTATTGGGGGTTATACCATATTATAATATGTCATCATTAACCAACCATATTAATGGTATACCATCAATTATAATATAGTATTAGTGGTTATATACCATACCAATAATTAAAATGATACTACGATCACATACAGTATCAAATATATACCATATTACAATGACTACCAATATCTACCATTGGTTTTTTAAGCCACGCCTCCTCCTCCTCTTCCGCTGGCTCTGTCTGCCCCCGACCCTCACGCTCCTCACCTACCGTGCGGCACGTGGATGGCACGTGGATGGCATGTGGCAAGGGGGGTGGTACAGCCATAAAGTGGTAAAGAAAAGACACATTAAAGGGACTTTAATGGAATTTAAGAGGATTTAAATGACATGTTCATGGGATTCTACCGGGGTTTTAGGGAATATTCATGATATGAAAATATATGTTGATCACATTTTCATGGGATGCTAAGGGGAATTCAAAGAGATGCTAATAGGATTTTAATGGGATATAACTGGATTAAATCAGAATATCAGAGCGCTATCAAGCATGGCTGGCTGGGAAATCCCCAAACTAAATGGGCAACACATGGAACAAATCAAGGAAAATCATAGGAATTATATACATGGAATATTTTCCAGCTAGCCAGGTTTGGGTAACAAACGCTATATCTAAATGACACTTCATGAAAAAAATATGGCTCAGTCGCAACACTGTTTGATTGGATATGGAGTGATGTGCTCATATATCAACCATCAATATCATATGTATATATATATATGGATGTATATTTCAATCTATTTCAATGGATTGATTTTTTCAATTTGAGCTCCATCTTCCCACTTGAGGCTGACTTCTGCAGTTGCTAGTGGTGAAACCCATCCAATCCAACAAAGGTTTGTCCGGTCAATGGCTCGTACCAAGAGGCTTCAACAAAAAATGTACAAGGGATGCTTCTTCTATTTATTAGTATATACAGTATAGTATTTTTTTAAAATATAGTGATAATAGTAGATTATCCTAGATATAATAGGGCACTATAATGCACTATATTGGTATATACGGATGGGTTGATTAAACCCCAGCAGCTTGTTCTATCCTTTTTGCGGGACAGACATCATGTTGGAAGAATTTGTGTTGTCAGCTTCTCAAGTCCAGTTCTGGGAATTGACATGGCCCAAATGCCAAGCATGTTTTCATGTTCCTAAAATCTATCCTCGATAAATCGTGGCTTGCTGGAACACCCACTATTTATAGCTGATATTAGCTGATTTTCCCATGTCAACCTCCATTTCTGAGGGATTTCCCATATTTCCCTCACATTTTCCCATGGTTTTCCCATGGTTTAGAAAAATAACATGTTTCCAGCGCCTGCACTCTCCTCTGCCTCGGCCTCGGCCAACCGAGCAGCTAACGGGTGATCCTCCAATTTTCCTAGTGGGGAAAGCTAACGGTTGATAGTTGATGAAACAAAAGAACGGGACCATGGTGGCTAATAGACGTAGAAATGATGGGGTTCCCAGTTTCATGGCTTGAATGGATTATAATCATCTAAAAGAAGCAATAGGCATTCCCAGCTCATGGATTCTGATCATCAACAATATTGAAAGGGTAGTATAATTCATATAATCATCAACCAACATGGGTTCAGCCACTGCTCACATGAAGAATTTCTTAAGGAACAACCAAAATAAAATAACACCATTCCCTTTTTCGATTCCCCAGTCGTAGTGGATATCCCATTCGGAATGTAAGCCAAATCACCCACTCAGCAAAAAAACACATGCAGATCAGAGTCATGGTTGATTTCCAAAATTCATGACCACCAGTGCCAGGAGCTCATGACATACCGGAAAAAGTCCTCATTCAGCAGCTAAATTTCGCAGCTGAACCCCTGCTGAATTCCCAATTTTTTCGATCCGTGGGACCCATCCGCGACGCCGTGCAGGACCGTTTTTCTCAGCCATCCTCCGGTCTCTCTAAGGCCTCCAGGACGGCACGTCGCACCCGGGCACCTTGAACAAAGGCGGATGGGCCCCTGGGAAAAAACATGGAAAATCCAAGAAATTGATGGAAACATGTCATTTCAACTACATTCTAATCCGCTACCCTCTGGTATTATTCTAACATCCCTATGACGCATCACCATATTTGATAGGTAATTTGTCTATAAATGCAGCATTTTCCAAAGCTATGTTAAATTTTCGGAGGGCCGGGGGGTGAAGAAGTCCAACAAATTGAAATACGAATATATGATTTTAGTGAACCTGCAATTTGATTTTGAGTGGTTAAGCAAAATTCCAAGTTGTCATGATTGAATCCACATGTTCGACGCCTTACACACACTCACTTGCCGGAGGAAACAAGTAGGCCTATGCAAACTGGGAATTGATTGCATTCATTAATCAAGTAAACATCCGGGAGATATCTAGCCAGTGGCAGTTCCAGAAAGACAATTCATCAACATAGTGATTTGTATGTATGCATGCATGCATGTATGCATGTATGCATGTATAAGTATGTATGTTTGTATGTATGTATGTATGTATGTAGGTACGTACGCACGTACGTACGTATGTAGGTATGTATGTGTGTTTGTATGTGTGTATGTTTGTATGTTTGTATGTTTGTATGTATGTATGTATGTATGTATGTATGTTTGTTTGTTTGTATATACACCCTCCCGTAAACTAACCTAGATGTGGGAGAACCCACTATTTATAGATCATTTCCCCAGGGAAACCATGGCTTTCCATATCTATATATATATATGTGTGTGTGTTAGCCTACCCTAGGGTCATAGTATATTACATTCTAGAATTGATTAAATGTTTTACCAAGAAACTTGGTTCGTTATCCAGGTCAATGGGGGTTTATGACTCATCAACTAATGGTATAATAATAAAAATAAAACATTGTATGACTATTGGGATTAATAGTAAACTATTTGGTGCCATGTGCCTGGTCAACCGCAAACGTTCGATTGGAGATCCTTTCCGTTCCACAAGATGGGGAATCTATTGGAGCTTTAGGACCTCCCCATCAATCTGTCAGGTACTAACTTTACTGATTTAGTAGATTTAGTAGTTCGAAGTGATTCAATCTCGATATTTCGTGATTGATCCGAATTTCGCCTTAATTTTCGCGTGTATCTCTTCTTTAGTCTTTTTTGGGGTGCTACAACCAAGGCACTGGTGCGGGTCCCCTCCAACCCCAGGTGCGTCAGACGCTGGAAGGCGCCCTCCGACTTCGCGCGCAGGAAGAGCGAAACGCTGCAGTCGCTCAAGGGGTTCTCCGTCAGATGGAGCTCCTGACGCCAAGGCAACATGGCCATGGCATCCGATGATCCAAATATGGAGTTTGGCCAGGAAAAGTTAGGGGACGCAAAGTGATGCTAGTTTTGGGTTCATAGAATGAGATTTGGGCGAAACGGGCAATGTGAGCCGTTAGATGCTGTTAGCATGACAAGTCTTATTACAGCTCTAAATTTTCACAACATGAGAATGTGACCGACCAATTGGAATTTCAGAAAATGATGGAAGTTCATGGCAGTCAGTGGGACATAAGCGGGGTTCTCGTCAGCTACTAGCTGACACGAAACGGGGGCTGGTAGGACACATTAATATCCATCATCATCATGGCTGACCGGTACCTCGATGATAAGCATAGTTGCAAACAGGTTTTGTATAAGGGATAACGACAGGGAGGTGCTGAAACACCCCTCTTTGGGCTCGATGTGGATAAAATTGAGAATAGGTTTGGCTGAAAATGGGGTATACCTTCCAAATCCTTCCGCAATGGTTCTTTAACAGGGAATGACTAAACATTGGATTACCGGATCTTGGATTTAGATGGATGTAGGGTATCGTAGTTTAAGGCAAACCTGGATGAAGCTGATGGTGTTATGTGGCACAAAGAATGATGAACACATTTTGCGACAAAATTTATTAATGTGCTTGCTACAAGCCCATATATAGATTGTGGCTGTTTGTTGCAACATGTAGTCTAAAACTGTCAATACTCCCCAGTAATTCAAAATAACCATATATAGCCATGGAAAGTGCCTATTACCATAACGTATTCAAAAAATATCACCACTGGTCGGAGGTGAAGAGGTTAAAAACACTGACAACCCTCACTTCTATTTAAATTCAACTTTATCGGTACAGAAACATTGTCAGAGGATGTCAGAGGTAAATCCCATGGTGACAAGCAACTGTTATCAACTGCTTGGGTTGGGAATTGTTCCATTGACCGTTTGGGTTGTTGGAAAGTAGAATGCCATATGACCATACCCGACATATCGCGGCTGTCTCTATGCATGGAGGCGAAAACGCACCCAAACAAAAACTCCTGCATTCCCACAATTGCCCACCAGTTGCAGGTTGGCTCATAAACCCATCCAGCTATTGATACAATTTATGACATTATAACCAAATATATTCTAAAATCCATGACCAAAATACCATAGACAAACTGTTGAGGGTTGATCCCGGGTTTAGATGTTCTCTCCACTATTTCTCATGGTTATGTAACCCTCTTATCATAATTGAATTTGGCATACCTTCTTGAAAACCACCTTAGCTATGTAGTAAACCGGGGGATAACGGCATTTTTCCCAGGGGCCCGGTCCCGAAGTTCAGGCAAATGCCCGCGCACACTCCCATCTACCAGCAGTTCTAGGCCTGCGGGCAGAAATAAATGGGATATCCAGATTGGATAAATGATGGATGGGTGACCATTCGGTTACCACGGTTACCACCTGATATATGAAATAATATGCCCTCCACTTGTGCTTGTTTTATTTATTGGGGTTTGTTGACCTAGCTACGATCCCTGGGACGATCCAAACTAAACAGAAATGCAGAAGTCAGGGCTGATGAAATATATGGTTGTAGTTTCATGAATTTCGTGAAACCTTTCTTTCATTATATAATACATGTGGGAAGCATTTTCACTAGTATTTCATGACTGCTTGGTGGGCACTCCTCAAACTGGGCAGCTTAATCTGATGGCCCACATGGGACAACAAATGTATCACGGGAAAACCACCCAAGTTGTGGACATTTCTTTGAGGTTGGCAACTTGCCCTGGGGTAAACTGACATAGATGTGAGAAAAAAACATTGTTTTCCTAGGAAAATGATCCGCAAGTAGGGTGGGATATCTCCACATCTATGTTCGTTTACAGGAAGGCAATAGAAATGTTTAGGGTTTCCTCGCGCATTGAAAATACCTGGGTTTCCTCGGATTCAATCATCGTCCCGGAAATAAATCGTGATCACCAAGAACAAAGACCATCTGGTTGTTTAACACAGCCATGGAGGGTCGCCATTTTTAATAGGTAAACCATCTATAACTGGGCCATTTTCCATGGCTATGTTAAATAACCAGAGGGTATAATAAAAAAAAATATTGTGTGTCTGAAAATGGCTATGCCAACATTCTATAGTACTTAATTCTTATCTCACTGGGTTGGAATTTTCCCTTCAACCGACAAAAACAATAGTGAAAACGTTGCTATCGAGGCCTTGAAGATATCCATGGAACATCCATTGGTGTCATGCAATCAATGGAAGAAAACCTCTGATTGGTGGTTTCAACCTGAAAAAGACTAATGTGGCAAACCCAAAAATAAAGAGATCCCCAATATTGCCATAAACGGCTGGTAAATATCATCCCCAATGGTTGGTTCGGTTTATTATTGGGTCTATCACGCTAGTCAGTAGTGATCATGATCTTACTTTTAGTGTGGGGAATGGAAACATTGTTTAAACCACCAAATGGATAATGCAGCTTATATATCATCATGTTCACGTTAAAACATACCATTTACCAACATTAATGTCCCAAACCGTTTCCCAACATTAGTATATATAAGGATCAAATTAAAGGACCAGTACCAAAACATATTTTCCTATATGCAAACCCAACAGGCCCCATGTGAATATGAATCCAACCATTTCCCAAGCATTTCCCATATGGCTTTGTCTCAAAATAGGGCACCCAAAAAATTGATGATTGATCATCACTTTTCCGATTTAAACAATCATGTGGGGGCATATGCGGCATACCCCCATTTTCAACAAAAAGAGTCCTTCCACAACCCTACCTCGATCGGTGACACCGTTGCCCACCCCAAAGCTCTGCAGCCCGTGAAGCCTTGGCAAAAACAGCGCGCTAATAAGGAACTTACCATGGGAAAAAGGGTGGATTTCACTGGATTTGACAAGCAAAAATTGTCATTTGATGGGATTTATATCATATAATGGGGATTTAATGGGATTTTGTAAGATTTACATTGGATTTATTGGGATCTATATAATGGTATTTTAGTGGGAATCGGAATTGAACTGAATACTGTGACCAAACATTTACCAAGCATGGCTGCACGTCCTTCCGAAGGTGCCCCAGAAGGTGCGTAACTCCCCCGGCCCATATATATATATATGCTGCCTCAAAAGGTACTTGGGTTGGGTTTATCAAAAAACGTTAATCGTTTTTGAACTCCGGGGTATGATACCAATAACTCCAATACAAATTTCACCAGTTCATATATATATATATATATATATATTTATACATATACATTTAACCGGATATTTTTCATGGTACAATATTACTACCAGTACATTTTATACAGTGTCTATTAAGTCAAACGTTAGAATCCAATAGTCCAGTATTATAATTATCATATTATTATATACATACATATACATATATGGCTGAATTATCATAATTCACTGACCTGAAAATAGCTGAAGCAAAGGCATTTCGAAGCTATTTGGAGATGATTCCCCTTTTTTTTGCTGGCCATTCCAGAAAGACGTCACGACGTGAGGTCATCGTCTACGATGATCCACATGGTTAAATCCAATTTTTAACAACATAAAACACCAAACAGCATGTGGATTCATCCTATTAATATGATGTTTTATGTTGTTTGATGTTGTTTAATAGGGATGAATCCACAATTCACACATGGTGATTAACATGGATTGATCAATAACAACATATTGAAAATGATTCATCCTGATTCATTTTATCCTTAACAGAAGCAGTCTAGGGACAGCTGAGCGACCGTCCCATCAGCATGGGCTTCTCGATGCACAGCAAACCTGCTGTAGGAGGCTGCCAATTTGGTGATTTAAGCACCCAAAGTGGTGACTTAACGGCGAGGTCATGGTTTTTTTTCTCAGGCATCGTCATCTATCCAAAACATAGGGGAATCCACCGTCATGAGCCTATTAGAGAGAGAGAGAGAGAGATATATATATATATATATGTGTTCTTATAACAATATAGATTATATACCCATATGGATGATAATACATCAACCATCAACCATCAATCAACAAATATGAAATCTATAGCCATTCGTTGTGTGTGTTGATTGGTGGTTATAGGGGATGGTATGACATGGTTTTAATGGTCACATGGATTTTAAAAGATATATATATATATTGATAATAATGGATGTATATGGGTATAATCAATCTTGGGACGATCCGCCATCTGATTCCACTTTCTGTGGCGCGCCTTCGTCTGTGATTTCATTGCCCATGACCTTGCGGCAGCACTGGAAATAAGGCCCCCAAAAAAATGATGATTGATCGCCATGCATAAAAAATATGAATAGAGCTATTACATGCACAAACCCATATCAAAACACATGTTTCTGTTTTTTTTTGTTATCTTTCTCTTCCTCTTTCTCTCTCTCTCTCTCATTTTAGGGGCATACCTTGATTTTATAGCATTGACCCGGATTTCAGGGATCAGTTATCATCCATGATGTTCGGTGAAGCTCGCAAATGACCAGCAGTTTTCCCAACGACTCTCCAAGACGCTCCACTGATATAGCAAGAGGATCATCTCAACATCACTAATGGTCAAACCGCAAAGGGCAAACCATGAGTTTTAATAAACATGTTTTTCCCAAGCATCCCAACACGTGTCCCTTAAACCACCAGGATACCTCCCAATGAAAAAGAAAACCACGTACCCTCTGCATGATCAAATATGGCAATGACAAATCCTCCATTTATAGATGATTGCCCTTTTAAATCCTTAACAATTGAGTTGTTTCCATTCAATAGATTAATTTTTCATCAAAACCTTCATTTTCTTCGAGGATTTCCGCGCCGTGCGCCATGTCCCAAAACAGCCGATGAAACCTCTAGGCCGAGCGACCAACAGCGTCTCCAAACCGCTGGGGGCGAAAACGCCTTCCGTCATGGCGTCGCTTAAAGCTTCAAATCCAGCCTCAGTTTGCGGATTTAATTTAATATCATGAGATATAATATGAGTATTTACCATGGATACTTATTGGGATTTAACATGGGATATAAATGACACACAATTATACCAGTAGTACCGCACAAGGCGG
>Ga0126342_10001893_pt1:27500-30000 | contig 31127 bp, 20 predicted proteins | sample Cyp1metagenome_FD_92528 | JGI IMG/M metagenome (GOLD analysis project Ga0126342, IMG submission 92528) | Coral microbial communities from Lord Howe Island, Old Settlement Bay, Australia - Cyphastrea 1 metagenome | ecosystem: Host-associated > Invertebrates > Cnidaria > Coral ...
TTGGATTTGTAGACGATGTTCCCAGCTATAAACCCTCCACTTAAAAGGGGATTTCCAAGCCAACCAAGCCATCGTCGCAAGGCCAAGAGGCGTCCCCAATCTCATTGCCTTCAGAACAACCGGGTCTGGGGGAACCCCAGGGATTTCACCATCAAACATCGTGAGTTATTGGGATGTTTCGTAGGGACAATGGTGATTTATCTTTAAAAAAAACATTGCGTTTGAATGAAACTTCTATTTCATTGTTGACTTTCAGTTCATTTGGAACTAGCAAACAAAAAATGACATCTGAAATCTAGCACCTAAAAATCACAATCTGCGATATTTGTATATCTAATCATAACTATATAGTTACAACATCCACCGAACCCGGAAACCATCCCTCATGCGTCAGACCCAGGTTCAATACCCGGGTGCAACACTAGGCTGACAGGCGGGCCACTACCCCTGCAGTTAAGGGGATGAGCTAGGGTGTGGTCCGTAAAGACTCTCTCCTCCGAACCCGGAAACTGTGGTTTCAGTTTTCAAATTGATGGCTCTTCCGTGTGTGCTCTTGGACCCTCGAAGAAAAAACTATTCCCAGTAGATCCCCATGATGCTGGATTTAGAAAAAAAACGCAAGTTGTTCAATAACTTGAACCCCCATTCCCTAATTAATGTTACCAATTCCAAAACATGTGGTAAACCCGATGGGTAACCATCATTTTACCATTTTGGGGTACCATAAAGCAAACCATAAAGTGGGAGACATGCCACATCTATACAATTAAAATCATCATTGTTAACGTTAGCAATATTGCCTATGCATATTTATCCGTTTCATTTATGTTGATTGTATCATGTACATCCGAGTTCAGCGAATTCCATTTCATCCCCCACAGCCCCCGAGTTGCCGCTTGTTGCCGGTTCGATGTACCATTTATACCATTTGTCATCATTTACAAACCCCTCCACAAATCAAACAACCAGTAGGACAAGGACATGTAGCTCACATCAATCTGGACAAACCATCATAGTCCAAACCATCTTCGTTATATCCTTCTATGGCACCATGTTTGTTGGTGAAGTCCCCATTCTGATTTGGCGTTTCTCATGGTTTAGTCCACATGTTTTGTTGGTCAAGTCACCATCTGTGATTGTTGAATTCCCATGCTTGTTGGTATCCCCGTTTTTGATGGTCAAGTCACCATCCATGTATGGTATCAATGTCATCAAGGCACCATAGAGGTACATCAATCGCAGGCTCGGGAAGGCACCCTCCCGCGCAGCTTGCGCCAGGGCTTTCGCTGCGTAGTCACCCAAGAGGTTGTCCTTTCGCCAGCAGTTAGAGCGGATGGAGAGCTGAGTTGGCCGAAGAAGAGCATATAATGTGGGAAACCCAATGCCATAAGCCTACAATTTCGGGATGGTTTATATAGCACCTATAATAATGGTCATGTTGGAGATGGTTTATGACGTTGGGTTTACTACATTGATTAGGTTTAATCATGATAATAATGATTTGTTTGTATGTCTAGTATGTTTAGTGGATTGTGATATTCCGAGGATAAACTGGTTCTGAGAAGTGGTTTAGCAGCTGCTTGCTGTGATTGGCGGTAGTGCCCTTATAAAGATGGATTGCATACGGTTGTGGAACATGCGGTGGCACCCAAGCAAGGGATTAGACTTAGTAACCTGGAATCCAGCCTCAAAAGCACCCCTGATACATGTCAGGAGCATTCCCTACTCCAAGTTGGTACTTTGAATTCCGGATTTGCCAGTTTAGTAAACCATCTCAGACCATCTCAACTGAATAGCTCAAAAAAAATCCTTGCAGGTTTCAACATTCACGAACAGTTTGCAGGTTCTATTGTAATTCCTGTACGGTAGATTCACTGATGGAGATGTCAATAAAAAACGCCACGAGTACCATGGATTTCACATGCCTACCAGGTGGTTTCCTGAACAAGTTCCTCATCTTGGTGATTTGTGACCCACCTGCTAGAGCTTTTACTTTTTCGTGAGACATTTGCCAGCCCACCTAATTTATCCCATGTAAAAAAACACATTCTCAATGTATGCTAAAAACCCAGCGAGGCATACAATGTGGTGCGCCGCCCCCAATAGTATTTGGTTTAGATATGTTCACCCATCCAACTAATTATAAACATACTATAAACTTCTATAAACTGCAATAAACCACAAATACCCTCTGGGAATTTAACATAGCTATTGAAACTGGCCATTTATAGATGATTTACCTATTAAAAATTGATAAACATGGTATTTTTTCAAAGCTTTCTGTATGTTTTCCAGAGGGTAGCTGAAATTATGAACCAACTTGGCTAGGCGGGGCCCGCAGGCCCGCAGGGGCTGTGCTTTCAAGTGTCGATGGCAAAAAAGTCTGTCAAGCAACCTCGGCAGTTTGAAGGGCTGGAACATCTGGAACCAGTGGCCTATTGTGGCCTGGAGAAATCACCAGATGGTAAATAAGCAATGGGCTGTTGTTGGTGGTTCCAAC
>Ga0126342_10001894_pt1 | contig 31126 bp, 25 predicted proteins | sample Cyp1metagenome_FD_92528 | JGI IMG/M metagenome (GOLD analysis project Ga0126342, IMG submission 92528) | Coral microbial communities from Lord Howe Island, Old Settlement Bay, Australia - Cyphastrea 1 metagenome | ecosystem: Host-associated > Invertebrates > Cnidaria > Coral ...
ACATTTTTTCCTGGGAAAATGCTACAAAAATCTACAAAATCAAGAACCTTGTCACCAAAATGTGTGCAACTAATTTGGATTTTTATTTAAAGAAATCATGCTATAAAATCAAAGGCCGGTCATTTTGGACATCTTGGACAGACTTGTAAAATCTTGTAAAGGAACTCATGCTACAGAATCAAAGACAGGCACTTGGAACTTTGGAGGGACTTGTAAAATCTTGTAAAACTTGTCAGCACATTCATGCTACAAAATCAATCACAAACAAAATATCTCTACAGAATCGACTCTAACACAAGTCTCTATCATCCTGGAGGTTTTTACCCAAAAAAGACCCAACATTTTTTTTGGATGCTTTCAAATGTGAGGTTATTGATTTTGTAGAAAAATTGCCTTGTCAGATGTTTTTTTCTGTGGAAGGTTCTTGGTTTTGTAGAAGGTAACATCCTAGTCTGGAGAGCAGACATTGATTTAGTAAAGATTTTTTGGGTGCCTGACCTTTGGGCCCTCTACTGAATCGAGGGGCCCAGCACCCCCCCAATTGCAAGGGGGATTTTTTTGTTGATGCCTCAAATGCCTTCAATATCTATTTTTTGATCCCCGGTGCAATATTGTTCCGCACCTGCCAGGTGAGGATCTCTAGATTTTAACAAAGGTGCATCTGCTGCTCGTCTTCTTCTTCTTCTTCTTCTTCCTCTTCCTCCGTCTCCTCCTCCTTCCGCCAGCTCGTCGTCACTGTGGGCACCAACGGATCCGGATCTCACAGCAAGCGCCAGCAAGCTGGACGGGAGTGTGGGCACGCAAGGGGCCGGAGCCTATAGGGAGCTCCGGCTCAGTCTGGGCACGCACGGATCCGAACCCTATCGCAAGCTCCAGGCTGTGCACGCACTGGCCCGAACACATGCCACAGAGAATGTCAGTAATTAATACCTCGCCAGGTAGAATCCCAGATAGATTGTCAGAATAGATGCCAGAAAGGGTGCCTAATAGAATGTTAATTAGGACAAATTCCAAGTAGAATGCCAGAAAGAGTGTCGAATTGAATGTCAGCGTATTATCCAGAAAGAATGTCAGATAGAGTGTCTCAAGCAATATATATATAGATCAACTATATATATATATATGTATATATATACACGCATATATATATAATATTGATATTGATATACATATTACATATGCCATTTTTGATTCCAGATGATGTGTCTCAAACTATGTCAGAATGCACTCGAAGTGCAAAAAGAAATTGATACCTTGCATATATATATATATTTCAATCCTTGAGCCCCCTCGAGCCCCAAGAATTCATCCTGTGGATGACTTCTGGATCTTGGAAGTCTTGGGGTTTAAGGGATTTGCGGGGAAACCAGATTCAAAACCCAACTGCCAAGGTTTTGAGCCCCGCATTACATGCCGGCCAAAACCTCAAGATCCTCAAGCCAAAGGTTTTCAGCCCCGACATGTGAAATTTCTACCGAAATACCTAGCACCCCAGGTATTTAGCCAGCACCCCATATATTTGGCAACCATCAAAATACCCAAGGTACCAGTCCCGCGGATTTCATCTTAAGTCTGCTCTGTTCTTCTGCATCAAACTCTGCGCGCACTGCTTTGCAATACATATACTTTGTTGGAACTTTAGCCCCTACGGTTTTTCATCTCCACCCTCAAGCCAAACCACAGGGATCGGCCTTGCCCGTCTCCACATGGTCCGCTGCTTCGGATTCAGAAGGCTTCATTCCTTGAGCTTGGAGGGTGGTGCGCCAACAAAATCACAAACCCATAGCAGGAAACAGGCAGGAGATCCAACGTCTCTGAAACGTATTTCAGAGGATCACCAGACTGTTGCTTTCACATTCCCGGTTTTCATCCAATTAATTCACATCCAACTCTCAGCAAACCATGGTGCATCACAAACCAAGGGTTTTTCAGACGTAGCAAGGTCCGATGTCTTGAGGTCCAAGTCCCTGTAATGTTCAAGATCCATTTGGTTTCATGCACCAGGTTTCAAACTCTGTTACTTAATGTTGCAAACATGAACGGTGGATGAAACCGTAGGCGTCAGGGGGTAGAAGCAAATGATGGGCAAAAACCCAAAGTGGCTGGAAACATTGGGCCCGAGACTCATGAACCATAAAGTGTGAATTGTTTCCACGCTGAGATGTTGGCGCGTAGGTTTTCATCAGTTGTTGTGATTTTTTTTGTTCCAAAAACGTCAAGCAAACACTTCCCCACCTGCCACGTAAATGTCTATTTTAATGAAAGGTGTGACTCCCCTTCTTCCTTCTTCCTTTTTCCTTCTTATTACTTATTCCGCACACACGGAGTACTTTAGAGAGATGGGACGGAAAAATAAGAGGCCGCCAGCTGCGCACTCAACTTTCCATTTTTGAAGGAAGTCTCGCAAAATTGTTCCGTTTTTGCTTTTGTCAATATCGAATATTGCGATTTTCCAAGAAGTCTAATTAGCAAAAATTCTTCGTTTTGGAGCTGTGAGCTTCCATGTTTTGAGGATGAAGTCTCGCAGAATTGCTTCCTTTCCGATGGATAGACAGACAGATAGATGGATAGATAATAGAGAAAGAGATTGAGCTAGACAGATGCGCCCCAAAAAGCAACGCTCCAACCACCTTTCGGTCCATCAGTCCGTGGGTTCGCTTTGCCATCCGTGCATCACAACAACTGACCTCTCCTATAGGTGTCCAAAACTTGAAACTTGCGCGGTACTACTCGTATAATGACTATGTCAGAATAATTTGTCAGGGTGGGGATCACACGAAGTGAAGTAAATCTATTTTTTTGACCTTAGATTCTTATGATTTTTGCCGTCTTTGCTGGTTAAAAACTTTGCCAGTCTACCAGGCAAGCCAGGCAAGCCAGGCAAGCCAGGCAAGCCAGGTGCCTTCGCTATGCTCAGGGCTTGTTGTGAACAATGGCAAAGATATTGTTGCTGGTGCCGTCAGTTGTTTGGTCGCGCAGGTCCCAGTCACTGGAAGTTTTTTGGGACCCACAGTTGGGAACCTCGCGGGTGAGGCCCATGTGAAGTTTGTGAAGTCTATGGCAGGAGTGGAGAAATGCAGTGCACCCGAATGCGACAACCTGTTCAAGTCAATCACAGGTGGCAAAGTGTGCCCAACATGCCAATTGAAAGGCTTGGATGAGAGGATGATCCCCCAAGTGATTTTGGCAGTGAAGAAGTGGGTCGGATAGATGTAGATGAGCCAGAACGTAGCGAAGCTTGTTGTATCTCTTGGTTTGTTCTGATTTGGAGAATAAACACTTATGATTCTGATATTGTGTTGCAATGTTGATGCTTTACTGTGATGCTTACTGCGAGAGATTGCGAGAGGTATGAAAGCTGTGGTTTTGCTGTGACCAGTGACCTGTTGCCACTTTTCCATGGCTTGGCTTAGCCTGTAGCCTGCCAATGTAAAGATGGCCTCACTAAGAAGGCCTGACTGCGTCTGAGGTCACGATTAGTAGATCCACGTAGATGACAGACAGTAGGTGCAGATAGATTTTGAAAGCTGCATGAGGAAAGGAACACTGCCCAGTATGCTAGTTGATGCTTGTCGCAAATCTGTCCTGATGTTGGCAACTGTGTTTTTACCATTGATGCTTTGCAGCAGGGTGTTGGGCCAGTACCGTCATCAGTCTTTTACAAGATTTTAAAAGGTGTTTCTCCACTGGCTCGTTGCAACCGCTTCAAAGGTTGTGAAGACGTCGCTGATGAGTTCTTTGAGAAGGGCTGGAAAGCAGCGGTTTCAGTTGATGACCAAAGGAAATAACGATACCAAAAAAACATGCTCAATACCGATACCCAAGTTTGGGGGAAATTAAATTAATGTCTATCCCGTGATATTAACAATGGAGCCTTACATGGATTTTGGCACAGAAAATGCGAAAAGAAGCAAAGAGTGACTTTGAACCAGATGTGTTCAAATTGATGAACGGCGCGGTTCATGGCAAAACGATGGATAATGTAGCACATCACCTTGATTTTGAATTAGTATCAACAAGTGTACCAACCAGCCAGATAGCGCTGAACCCATCAATGCTGGCAGGCGTCGAGTTGGACTCCCTAGACAGCAGTGGTTGTTTATTTCTAAGAAAATCATTCACAACCGGATAAGCCACGCAGGCTATTTGATGTTGTTTTTTTCAAAACAATTATATAATATTCTGCGGGGTAGTTTGAGACCATGCCAAGCGCCGAAGCATTCTTTTGAGTTGCGATAGTTTGCGACTGAATGCCTGGCAAGAGAAGTGTACCAACAAGGACTTTTTCAGTGCCACATGATTTCGCACAACTGATGTTTCTTCTTTGCGTGGACAATTTTTTCTTAGGATGTCGCAGATCTTCACTAGAGTCCTTCACATACTTCCTTGTTGGTTGGTAGTTTCAGACATGTTTAAGATTGTTTAAGTATGTTTTTACGTTTTAAAATGTTTTAAATATTTCCATCTCTGGACGACTCTTGGGACGATGTTCCCGAATGTTTTTCATTTCATTCAGTGGGTAGCTTGAAATTCAACCACCAAACAATTTTTGAATATATAGACGGATGAGGTGCAAGTGCTGGATTCAAACGTGCAATTGCCATAGTGCATACTGCATCATGTTTGTGTGGACAAGGTTTTCCTTAGGATGTTGCAGATGTTCACTGGAGCCCTTCACGTCACATCCCTCCTTCTGGCTGGTAGTTTCCATGGTGTTTAGATATGACAATTATTGCCATCCTGGGAAGATGATTGGAAATATTTATCGTATCTGTCAAAGGGATCCAAAGGGTGGCTCAACCATGTTTGATGCACTAACAAACACATTTAACATCGCCCAAGGGGAAGAACATAAGTGTTCCAAGTCCAAGTTTTTTTGGCAATATTCTAGGCTATATACTAGGTATATATTGCGGTATGCGGTATACATGTGCACATAAACTTCAACCTGATGGAACATGACTAAGTCAATGTGTTCAAACAGTGAGCAATCAGAAGCATCTATAGGCTATTGTTTTTTGTCACCACCATAACTTACTAACATAATACATATAGATGTACATAAACCAATTATATATACGTGTTGCTCTATGTTGCACTAGAGTCGCCATCATACTCTCAGCGGGCACAAGGGGACCACACCTGGAGGTACAGTTCCAGGCCAAAATCCTGGCGGAACGATGTACACAAAAAGACACCTCCTATGGTCAGGACACTCAGATTGTGCCTGGGCCCCGCGCTGAAATTTGACATGGACTCCTAAAAGTTGCTGGTTGGTGGTTGGTGGTTTCAAACATTTTTTATTTTTCCACAATATATGGGATATATAATCCTTCCCATTGACTTTCATATTTTTCAGAGGGGTCGGTATACCACCAACCAGGATTGATTTGAGAAACATCCCCTTGAGTTGATGTCCAGAAATTCATCCCCTACTAAGCACAGTTAAGAAGATTGGGTTGGATCCCATGCCGGTCGCGCCAGCTTTGGTGGGTGAAGTCTCCCACGAGTTGTGCACTGTGGGTTGCTGGTGTTTAGTGCTGAACCAACACAACCTCCGGTAATCAAACATGGCAATTGAACATCCTCCATAAATGAAGATTGAAGGGTCATAGCTGGCAAAATCGTCTATAAATGGATGATTTTTCATTGCTTCAATATCCACAATCCACTTTTTTCTCCACTTTGAGCTGAGTGGAGCATCCAAATCTGCGTTTGATTGCCGGATGGTGCATGATAAAAGTATATAAAATTGACACACATAGGAAAAACAGTCCATGCAAACTACACACATCAGGACGTAATAAAGAATCATGGGTTCAATTGGGTGGTCCATGCTAGAGACGTGTTGGTTGCTTCACTGTTGTTGGAGATGGGTTCGCCGTAAAATTTGTGTACCTCCCAAAAATGACCTTTTTTGGGAACAATGATGAGAATCCGTTGAACATTTTCACAAGGATGCTCCATCTTCAGACAGGCACAGAACAGCGTACGTCCGAAGGGTTTTGTTTCTGAACGTTGGCACCAGAGGTACCAAACAACTTGAAACTGGTTGGTGGTTTGGAACATTTTTTATTTTTCCATATATTGGGAATAATCATCCCAACTGACTTTCATATTTTTCAGAGATAGGTATACCACCAACCAGGAAACATCGAGGCACCCAAAAAGTATGTGGTTCCTTTACAGATGTCCGGCCGAGTTCCGGCTGCGTCCGGCCAAGTTCCGGCTGCGGGTAATGTGCGTTTGTTTTGCAGCCTTTCATGCTTAAAATTGATTTGGATGTGGGTCAAAATGGAAGACCTAGGGGACCACAGATGTTAGTCTAGTTTAGTAATAACCATCCAATTATTGGGGTACCTAATTTTGACCCATACCCATTTGATCTGTTTGGGGTCACTTGTATTGACTATGGACGATGTATGATACTTGGTGGCTCATCCCACGGCTCGTAAGTGGGTTATGACCCCAGTTATAAGTGGGTTAACCCTACTTATCCCATGTAAATCACTGGGGTTATAACTTATAACCCACTTACGATTCGTGGGATGAGCCTCCAAGTAATAATGTGATGTCTAAAGATTGTGATTCCTCCTACTGATCAGCTTGATCAGCTGCATTCATCCAAAGATGGTTCTTTGTTGGTCTGCTGGCGTTTCAGGGATCACAACCAAATCAGCGAAAGCACTTCCTATGGATTCTCTGTATGAAATCCCAATCCATCCATGCTTTGGCTGTTTGATGTCCCTTTCTTGTTGGTTGGATCCTTTCTTTTGATGACGAATTCCTTTTTTCTTGTTGGGTGATTCAGTGATTCTAGATTTTCTTACGTCAAATCCCACTGATCTTGGCGATTTCTTCGTTTTTCTTGCTCCTCTCCCAATTTCCCTTGCTTAATTTTCCCTTGTTTGTCGCTGAGATGGGTTTGTCATGATTTGACTGTTTATTTTGGCATACCCTAATTGCCCTGGTCCATCATCATTTTCCCTCTCAAAATACAAGGTTGGACCCCCCTTTTACGATAGCTACCCTCTGGTAATTTAACATAGCTATTGAAAATTGCCCATTTATATATAGTTGATTTACCTATTAAAGATGGTGACTTTCCATAGCTATGTTAGTTTACCAGAGGGTAAGTTGGTTTATAACTAACTTGGTGAAAACTGTTGGGTTGATTTATATACTGGCGTGAATCTGCTTGCCAACTTATTACTGGGGGCCCCATGGGGCCCCTACCTTTTACGATAGCGGGTGCAGTTCCACTATCACTATATAACAAGTTGGTTATATAACTATATACCCATGTAGGGGCCAAACATATCCCAGTTTATGGAGGTTCAAATCCCATATTCATATGTATAGTTATAATTAGTTATAGCCATAAAACGAACCTCAACTGCACCCCCAAATAGCCATGGATGGATAGGGGCTATTCTCCGGTAATTTTGCATACTCGTAGCTAGAGAAAATGGTCCATTTATGCAGATGATTGGTGATTTTCATTGATTTTCGTTAGCTACGGTGGATGGAAGAAATCCTGCACCAGTTGATAGATGGTTTGTTTATCTCATTATTTGTAGGGTTTCAACCATCCAAGGTGGTGCAGGATTTCGTCAATCCACAGAATGTTAAACCCTATGGATCCAAACACTGTCTGAGAAGGTACTCAAGCCTCCAAATCATACCCCAAACACTTCCTAAGAAGGTACTTGGATCCATAGGGAAAGAACTTGAGGCGAAATTCCCCACTTTCAGACCCAAACTCGGTCCGTTTGGCCAAGACTCGCCTATGGAGCTGCTCCCCATCGACACAGCCTGGCTGGTTCGCACTCAGGGGCTATGTTCTGGTGGAAGCAGAAGGGATTTTATGTTTTTTTTTAAGGGATTTACCCTCTGGTTATGTCAAAATAGCTATTGAAAATGGCCCATTGATAGTGGATTTACAAATCAAACATGGTGATTTTCCATAGCTATGTGAAATTACCAGAGGGTAATATCAAACATATGGATAACATTGTGATTTTCATGGGAATTGAATGGATGTTATCACCAACATGGTGGTTTTTCCTGCGGCGGCCTCAATGGCTACTTGGGAAATCCTTGAACTAAATAGGCATTTGAATGGGAACATCATCCATAAGTTGGATATGTTTCATAGCTGTGCTAGATTACCGGAGGCTAACGAGTTTTTGAGATGGGATTCCGTTTCCTTTCGAATGTTTGGATGGATCGTTTGGACCTCTGAGTTCATGCGAGAGTCGAGTCACAAGTTACCCATGACGGGATGGTCAGCAATCCATTTTCATAGGGATTTACATGCTCATTGTAATGATTCCCGTGGCATGCAATGGATGATCATACCACATTATAACATATGATAATCCCAGGGATGCCATTATATATTCCAATTTCCAGTAGTTATATCCCATTTTGCTCCCATGATACTTCCACTAAACTCCATTCTTATTTGTGAAATCACCACATAAATGGTCCTTTAGAAAATGCTTGCCCTGACGTCACCGGGTAAATGTATAGGGGGATCCGCATACGGATTACCGCCAAAGGGTGACTTCCTCATTCCATCCGCTTGCAGCTCATTCCGCATGTGCTGCACACTTGTTTGTACCCTCTGGTTATTTAACATAGCCATGGAAAATAGCCCATTTATAGAAGATTTTCCCAGCTATAAACCTCCATTTATGAGGGATTTTCCACGGCTATGTTAAATAACCAGATGGTAATCCTTGCCTGATGGAATGGGATCTTTTCATTTTGGGATCACGTCCCAAACGTCCCAATGGCCCTGGCGCAACCCACATGGCATTTGTAAAAAATGGATCTATGTCATATGATCTAATGGGGAACATACAGAAAAACATGATTTTTCTATTGAACAAATAGATAACTCCAGGTGTGGGCGATATTTTCTTTCAAGGGTACTGAGGATACCACAATTTGTGGCACCTAGGATCGGCCTTTAAAAAAGCGCCAGCTTTTCGTACCAGGAGTGCTGGGCCGGTGCCTTGCGAGCCACTGGAACTTTGGAGGAGACGATTTTTGGAAGGGACAGGTCACTGGGGGAACAAACAAAATCACATATGGCTATGGATCAATACCTATTAATACCATTTTTAGTGGGATGAACATGCATAAATCCCAGCTATTTTGATGTGAACTACAGGGGTACTATTGGTTTTGGCACACTGCCATATAGATTTTCATCAATTTATATCAATTTACATCAATTTACGTAAATTTACTACTATTTATGTGGTAGGATTTTACTATTCGGCATGTTTTTTGGTGGAGTTTCTATACCAAAGGACCTAGACAATTGGTATGTTTGGTGGAGTGATTGGACCATTGTTACCCCTTACTTGGACTATCAACCAATGATCATGCAACATGGATATGAACAAATATGGGTATCCGTTTTAGGGGAGAGTTGGTTGATATCCCTTTGTTGGCAGATTCTGTATGGAACCAATGGATCCAGATATCAACGACCTAGTCACGGTTCTTCCTTTGAACATGGCATAAACGAAACGCATAGATTTCTCTGCGGAATCGGCTGCCAGGTTCGACTACCGGAAAACAATACAATTACCGGAAAACCATAGGAAAACCATAGGAAAACCATGGGAAAACCATAGGAAAACCATAGGATCTGGTTGGTGGTTTGGAACATGAATTTTATTTTTCCATATATTGGGAAAGTCATCAGACGAAGTCCATCATTTTTCAGAGGGGTAGGGCGAAAAACCACCAACCAGTCATTTCAAGGAATTTCACCATCCTGGCGCCAAGAAAAAACTGTGGGATTTAACATGATTTAACCATCCAAAATTCCAGCAGATTCTGCAGGAGTCAAAGGACATTGCAACGAAGATGGGACTTCATTTGCCCCCGACGCTTGGCTCTTTTTTTTGCGAAATCCCCCTGTGAAATCCATGGGAAGATTGGGGAAATGTGCGAAACAAAAAAATCATAGATGTTTTTTTGAAATCCTTGGGAAGCAATTGGGTAAGGCACTAATTGAAAACTTGGGACATCCAGATAAATTCTTCCATGTTAACTCATTTAAAAGTGATTCCAGCAAGATTGGCATACTGTGGTCGGGAGTTGAAATTGATTAACAGTTTTAATGTTGACTTCAAACATCATGTTTGCTGTGGGAGGTGGCGAGAAAGGGCTGTTTCAAAGCCATCAGTTGGACTCAAGTGATCTTCAAAATATGTTTTGATAGTTTTTATCATCAGTATGTATATATGTATATATGTATATGTGTATATATGTATATATGTATATATGTATATATATATATATATGTATATATGTATATATGTATATGTGTCTATGTGTATATGTGTACTGTATACATGCAATACTTGTATATATATATATATATATACATATGCGTTTATATCGATGTATTATTGTCTATCACTGATTGTTTTTTCAGAAGTCTTGGTCTTTGGAGATACTCGGTTCTTAGTGTCAAGCGATCTGTGCTTCATTTATCTTCCAAGGCCTAACCCCTTCATTCCAGAGGAGCCGCGGCAGAACACCCTGGCCGATGGTGGAAATTACAATGGAGATGTAGTGGGATTTTATGTGAATAATAATGGGATTTAAGGGGATTTGATGGGATTTCATGCTATTTTAATGGGATTTCATGGGAATGCAATGGGATTTAAGGGGAATATCATCGGGAGGTAATGGGAATAGGGCGGGTTCAATGGGATGACACCATAAATGATAAGTTTACGACTGCTAATGTCGCGACGTCACGACGTAGAGGGTGGTTAGGATTGGGCGAGCGCTGTCCCTGTTATGGTTCCACTTTTCAGGTGAATCATAGTAATTTATCCAGATAAATGGATCTGGATGTGGTCAAACTATACAAATGGGGAGTTTACCAACAAAAAATGTGGACTATGTTGGCATGGCCATGTACCCTAAGGGGCTATTTTTTTTTGGTTTGAGGGGTTCAGTTCATCAATCGGACAATGCATGCACACATTGTTTTTACGGTGTCCCAAATTGTTTGTGCGCAGCAACATCGTGAATGAGAAGGACGACAGGCAAAAACTCATCATCCTGGGTTTGAGGTCACCCATTCTTTCCATGTAATATATATATATTATACTGGTTGGTGAGTGGTTTGGAACACATGTTTTTTCCATTCAGTTGGGAATCATCATCCCAACTGACTTTCACTCCATCATTTTTCAGATGGGTAGGTGGCTCAACCACCAACCAGCAATATATCTTAATATATCTCACAAAATTTCTAGTGATTTAATATATCTACATAGTTCGAAATAGAATTAGCCTCTGGTTATTTAACAGTTAGCCATTGAAAATCACCATTTATAATAATAGGTAAACCATCTATTTTTATGGGCCATCTATACCAATGGCTATGTTAAATAACCAGAGGGTAACATGAATTTCTCCTCAACATGATTATCAGAATCAATGGGACATTCCCCAGGATGAAGCACCAGTGTTTTCACCAGGTGTCCCACAGTCAAAGTTGGTGAACCAAGACAACTTGAGCTTCTATAGATATAATATTGTATAATGATATATCTATAGCATAATGATATGATATATCTATATACTATAGTATAATGATATGATATATCTATATACTATAGTACAATGATATGATATATCTATATAATATAGTATGATTATATGATATATGTATATACTATAGACCAAACCATAACTGGGTGGAGCATACCCCTTGTCACCGCAATTCTTCAAGCTCCAGGATCTGAGCTTAAAACCCGCTCCCGCAGACAATCCGGCAGGGAGCTCCGACGGAAACGTCGCGGCTGTAGCGACGGCTAGGGGGGCGAGCGCTCCCTGTATATTTGATAAATGAGGTTCTTTTCGGCATTGCATGGGTTGGTAAAATACTATATTATATAGATATAATACTATATTACTATACTATATCATACTATATCATACTATATCATACTATCTCCATGGGTTCTTTTTTTCACTTTTTACCCCAACAAAAATGGGGATACAATCTCCAGCAGATAACCCAAAAAAGGGATAACCAACCCCTGGAATTATCCCAAAGATTCAACGGTAAACTGTTAAACTATTTGGTGGGCTACAAATCAAACTTCTGGAGGTGGATTTAGGATGATTTAGGATGATTTAGGATGATTTAGGATGATTTATTTTCTGCATATGGAGTGGCTGACTCTGATTGAACACAAACACCGGGATGTCCCGAAAAAGATGTTTTTTTTTTGTGCGGAACCAACATGGAACTGCGCTTAAAAATCCCCAGCCACGTGCGGTTCCATGTTGCGGTTGTTTTTTCTGTTTTTCCAGGGAGTTGATCAGAGTTGAAGATCTTTCTGGTTGGTGAAATGCAGGCCTATTGGTTTAAGGTTGGCCGTTTGTTGATTGGATCACGTTTGTTTAGCTTATTAAAAACATGGTGTTGTAGACGTTGGTAGAACGAAGACAAGTTAAAGGAGTAGTAGCATGATGAGGGGCATAGGAACTCCTATACCTCATGTGAATAGATACCCTCTGGTAATTTAACATATTTAGCAGTTTGCCATGGAAATGGTCCATTTAATTCGTTGATCTTAATCATAAAAATGGTGATTTTCCACGGTTATCTTAGTTTACCACAGGCTATTCCATGCTTTTGTTAAATGGATATTCCATATTTTAAAAGGATGTATCCCTCAATAAGTCACCAGCTGAAACAGTCTCCAAATCCTGGGTTTCACCGGGATCAATGATGCAAGTACTTCAAGTATCTTCAAGTACCCAACTGTGATTCCGAATTATTCGGAATTATCATGATAATTATATATAAGTATGATAAGGATAACCAACATATAGCTGGGTTCCAACTTCCAACTCAGTAATCTGGTCTCTTGCAATGATCCTCCAAGAAACACCTCTGATGTACCACAGATTTCTTCAACGACTGCCGCCGCCAAGCCGAGGTCGTACCTCAGCTGCTGAGTGTAGAGTCAGGGGTGTCCATCTTCCACCGACAGGATGATCTCTTCAAACAGCCAAAGGCCTGGGTCGAAGAAACAGGGTTGATCTCAATTCTCTCTTCGGGGAAATTTGGTTATGTCATATGTTTGATATGGTAATACATGCTAATATGATGTGGTGATGATGTGATGTAATTATAATATATTATAATTATAGGTCATTATGTTGGATGACTTTGGTGGAGGAGTTAATTGGTCACTTGTTGGCTGTTACTAGTTCTTTCTTTTGTAAAACAGATGTATATGTGATCATATGGGGGGAATACAACATAACTGGTCTCGCCGAAGTCTTCTGAAAGCAGGCTATCCAAGATTACCCATGAAGGTCGGAGCATGTGTTGTTCAGCTAAGCTGAAGCCAATTGTGGAAAGCTCGGGGCGATTTTGCCAGCGACAAACACAGGGATGATTTTCTGGGCAAAGAAGAGGATGGAATCAATGCGGGTTACAAATTGGACATGTGGATTATTTTTCCCATCATATTGGGGTCATGTCATCATCCCAACTGACTTTAACTCCATCATTTTTCAGAGGGGTAGGGCGTACCAACCACCAACCAGTTTTCATGTATGTTGATGGGCCTGTTGATGTCCATGAAAAAAGAAATTTGCCCCACAGAGGCCCCAACTCATGATGGTCTCCACCGGGGAATCTCTGGCGTTTTTTTTTGTCGAAATCACAGCCACCCAGAGCTCGGTTGTTACACCCATGTTCCGACCTCGGATCCTCAAGAGATATATAAAAATGGATGTTATGTGATATATACCCGGCCTGGTAAACAGCGACAGTTTGCAAACTGGAAAGATCCACCATGCTATTAATGGGTAAATCGACTATTTCTATGATATAAATGACCATTTTCAATAGCTATTTTGACATAACCAGAGGGTAGCGTTCTCTATGGGGTAGCAAGCAACGGTAGCAATCTCCATATCTCCGGGAATCCAACGTGGCAATATATGGAGAATCTCCGATAGTTGTCCCATTGAACAGCTAGCCATGTTTGACTACCGAAGGCTAGCCATGGGCTGATGAAATAAAACGTTTAGCCGAAGAAAAATCAGCATCAAATGGCAAAACAGAAAATCTGCCACAACATATCTCCAGGAGCAAAACTGATTCCTGAGAGGCACAAGTGACTTTCTACATCTATTCGCCCTACTTCCACCAGGTCGCAGGCTCAGGGGATGATGTTCCTGTGAAAAATATATCCAATGGCCAGAGGGTAACCATAGTTTCTGGGGTGCCATGGGGGTTCTGGGGCACTCCAAGTTGTGGAGTTTTCCAAATGTTAAAATCCCATGAAATCCCAGGGATATGTCAGATATACGTATCAAATCTTATCAAAATCACCTTAGCTGCACCTTATCAAATACGAAAGGAAAAAACCACGGCGCGGCTCTCCCACTGAGGATGTGTCCAGCTATCTCAAGACAGCCCTGTGGTCCAATTGTGTGGAGGAGGTGCAGGGCTGAACCCCATCGAGTTATTATGGCTCTGTGAATGAGGAAACTATGGGAAAGGAAACATGATCATGATGATGATGATGATGATGATTATGCACTGCAATTTTGGGGCAACCTATTTTGAGACACACATCTAAGGATATTTGAGGCTGATCCTTTGCAGTTGAATACGTATGTGTTTTCAATATTTTTATCCTCTTAACGATGAGGGATTATATAGAGAATTGCATATCTAAGTCTGGTAGTTGTCTTAATGGACTTTAACGATGCTTTTGGAACCCACTGTGCCGTGGCGTTTGGGCTTCCAATTTTGTCATGTCTTGATCCCAAATCGTCAAGGGTCTCGTATGATCAATTGAATCTACGTAAAAATCATCAGACTCAGTCAGAAATATTCATGTGGTTGGTGCTTTGGAACCATGGAATTTCATGACTTTCCCATCATATTTTGGGAATGAATCATCCCAACTGACGCTTCGCTCATGATTTTTTAGAGGGGTAGGTGGCTCAACCACCAAGCAGTAGATATCCTCGTGGGGCCATACTCTCGTCGAGAAAATGGGTCCCCCATCTCCATGGCAAAGTCTTAAACCAAGGGATACCAAGGGGTAAATCCTGTTGAATCCCATGTTTTTGGTGAATTAAACCACCTTAAATCCATTTCTTGGTGGTTTTCCTGGATCCTCTGTGACTGTTTTGGTGTGTTGCTCTCTGTCCGGTCCTTGTGCTTATCCTCCCAACACTTCAGGCCCTACAGGACTATGCCTACGATGCTCAGATTGCTGGAATGGGATACTCGCCCTCCTTGGCACGTTTGTTCGAAGCGACAGTAGATGAACAAATCGTCAGTTCACAGTGCTTTTACGACGTTTTTAGCATCAATTTATATGGAGATATAGGTGGATATAGATATAGGTGGATATAAGATGATATAAGATGATAAGTGAATAAGTGATGCTTAAGATTAGTTCGAGTCTTATACTACCCTAGGATTCTACGGAGGGGAGGATTCTCATCATCTGGGAATCCCTTGGCAGGATACAGCTGAGCGGTGGCTGTTTGAAAATGGCCTTCTCCTTAGTGCGAAGCCATGCAGAGCCAGTAAGAATAAGGACTTTCTCATGAAGCCATGGTGAAGTGTTTTGGATCTATTAATCTGCTCATTTTGGGTCCCTTGAGGTTTTATTGTAAGTTACCCTCTGGTAATGACTAACAGTGACTAACAGTTTGCGACATAGAAAATGGCCATCGAAATAGTTGATGACTACCCATTAATAGCATGGTGATTTTCCAGTTCGCAAACTGTTATTTTACCAGGCCGGGTAAGTTAAGTTGACTGGGATCCCAAAACTTGATGGGATGAACTCTGGTTAGCTTGAGGGGTCCCATAACAAGCTAGATGAAGGAAGACATGGTTGGTACATGGTTAATAGATATATGGTTAAGATATATGACTTACTAAATGGTTAGATATGGTTAATATGATATGTACTCTGGTATGAAGATTAGTATCAATAACTTGTTGTACATCGCATAAGTTGATGAATTATGGTATACTATGGTTGATTACGGGGATATAACACGATATAACGTGATATAACGAACTAGTTATATAATGGGGTTCCTAAGCCAGTTTCTAACTGGGAAAACTTGATGTACATTGAAGTTATGGTTTTCACCAAGCAACCAACCAGTTCCATGACAGTTTCTGTACTGTCATCAACTGTTGGTCGTGAATGTTGACATGGTATGTCTCTAAAGCTAAGGCCTTCAACTTGAGAAAGTCTTATGAAAGCATCGACATTCCAATGGTTTCTGGATGCTCTTGGACTGCAAGGGCTTGCCTCAAAACATGCCATGTTTGTTTCCCGCTGGGTAGCAAAAAAAACTCAGAAAGAAAATGCAGAACATATCTGGGTCGACCTTGGATGAGTAGTTTAGTACTTAAAAATATATATATATATGTATAGATAGATGTATATTAATACATATATATATATATATTATATCTATATTAATAATATATATATACACATTAGTACATATATATATATACTGTACATATATATATATTGCCATACATGGGAATGTTAAACTACTAATCCCTGGAGATACATCCTCCCTGCTTCATTGACCTCGACCTTTAGGACCAGGATAGGTTTTAAAGTTCTTCAAGAACGGCTAGTGCATGTGATACTTTATCATGATAGCATCTTATATTACTGCAGTCATGATAAGATCCAGACGATATCACAGTTATATCATGACATGTTCCACTTATTGGTCCATAGCTACAAGCCTAGCCACGTCGAACATCCAGCGACACGCTGTATCCCAAGGCAATTACAATACCATCTGTTTCAGGTTCTTGCAGGTTCAAGTTTTATCAAAGAAAAACAAACAAAAACAAACAAAAACAAATGTGTTTCTTTTTTATGACATCATACGATGATAGTTCCTTTCATATTACATGTTTTGTCAACCCTACGTGATAATTATTTGTTCTGATACATATATCATAAACCATCAATGTTTGTCAGCACATGATTTTGAGATGTCACATCTCACAAACTATGATAGTCATATCTCGTTTAACATGTTGTTTTGACATGTCATTGTGCAACTTACCCTCTGGTTATGACTAACATAGCCATGGTATAGATGGCCCATAGAAATAGATGGTTTACCGAACTTAAAAATGGTGGATCTTTCCATGGCAAACTGTGAGCCAGTCATAACCAGAGGCTATCTCTTTGAAGCTTTCTGCGATCCATAAACGCTCCAGGCACTCAGTGGTTTCAACGACAAACTTCATGTGCTCCTGGAGGCATCGGTTCTGTGGCGATTTTGGAAGGAATCTCCCAACTTAAAAACGCTGGGGAAAGCTCCACTTTTTCGATATGAAAACGTATAAAACCATATGAAACCCTTGTTATTGGATTATAAAACCCTGGTTATTGGATTATAAAACCCTGGTTATTGGATTATAAAACCCTGGATTTTTATGGATTAAAACCCTGGATTTTTTAATGGATTTGTTGTTACTTCGCCAACGAAGAACTCCCATTCCCATTCGAAATCACCATATTTTGCTGGTAAAATCCCAACTTGCTGGGTCCAAAAATTCCATCCCTGGAGGCAGTGACTGACAAGATGGTCTCCATGACCAGCGTGCCGGAACACATCTTCGGCCGCTGTTCGCAACAATTTCCATGGTGATTGTTGTGGGGATTTTCATGGGGATGTGCAGAAATAGATGGGAAATTCCTTAATTAGTGGTGGATTTTGATATTCTAATGGGGATTTCGTAGAGATATGTTTATTTTCTGATAGGGATTTCATGGGATTTGGATGTTTCTGGCGCTGGACGTTGGCCGATGTCACTATGGATGGTAGGTGAAATCGTCCGGACCTAATTTCAGCTTGACGGTCAGATGTTTTTTAGATTTTGGCACCACAAAGATGAGGTTTTGATGTTTTGCTGGAGATTTCATCAAAGTTCGGGAACTCACTTTGAGCAATGAATTTGATCACTAGCTTGCTGGGATTTTGACCACCAAACAGGTGGATTGTGACCATGAAAAACTTGAATTTTGACCACACCACACCAAGAATGGATATTTTCCGAACAAGCCTAGGCAGTGACATTTGAGAGCGTGGATGGATACCATTATAAATCATTATAATATATATATAGGTTTTTTCTGTATTTGGAGGGGGATGAACTCTGAGAACCATACTAACTAGTTTTGATGTCAAAATCCAGGTGCTGCTTACTGTTTTTTGACCCACTGTAGCAGTTTGTTTCTGAAGATTTTCACAGATTCCGAAGGCAAGAAGTGGCCTAAGACATGCCATCCTAATATATATATATATATATGTACATATACATATATGTACATACACAATTATATATATATATATATGTATATATATGAATATATATATATATATATATTAATATATATATATATATATATATATATATATATAAATATATATATATATATATATATATATATATATTAATATATATATATATATACATCTATATGGATTTCACTATATAGCAAAAATAAATGCACAAAAGCAAAAATCTCTTCTTACTGTCAGCTGGCTCAGGGCAAATCAATTGGACATAATTTGAGCCTTTTCCCTTTTCGCAGTGGGTTCCCGACCATTTGAGGCATTATCCTGGATACTTTTGGAGATGACCTTCGTAATCAGGCAGCGTTTCCGCGCAAGCTGTGAAGAAAAAAATCTCTCCCAAGATCAGCTACCCTCTGGTTATGACTAACATAGCCATGGTATAGATGGCCAATAGAAATAGATGGTTTACCGAACTTAAAAATGGTGGATCGTTCCATGGCTATGGTAAATAACCAGAGGGAATAAACTTTCATTATCTTTTATGATGTTTTCCTCCCAGCGCCATCTTGCTGTTGCGACCTTGCTGCCAGGCCTACCATTCGCAGCCCATCTCGCAAGCTCAGATGCGCTTCCAGGATCTCCTGAACCGTGGCAGTTCGTTCCCAGCACCTGGGACAGCAGCTTAGCTTCCCAGCGGTGGAAAGTCGAGGAGAAAATCCCATCCAAACTTTTCCAAACTTTCGGACTGGGGCCCCAAAACAAGAAAAAAACCAAGTGTTTGCAAAAGAAGACACAGAAAGAAACAGGCATTTATGCAACATAGAAAAACACCTATAGAAACAACATGTGTTGACCCAACAAAACACAGAAACACATGGGTCAAAAAGGATACAAAAACCATATATTTTCCAGGTAATTTATGGTTTGTTTCACTCGGCGAGCGGGTCTCTTGTGGACTCGTGTGTGTGCGAAGTTTCACCGAACATGTGTAAGTTTGAATCATGGTTTGTGTTGCGGAGATCATGTTCAGCTGGGCTTATTCAGTATATTGAATTATGTTGAATTTGGTGGATTGATGCACAAGTTTGCCAAGAAAATGATTGGGTTTTGCCTACATTTGTGCACCAAAAAATGTTTTAAGTTCTCAGGGCTTTGGGTATATTTTTTGTTGGATTAATGGGGATTTAAGAGGAAAATCCTGGAATTTAACGGGATGTCAGTGGGATTGAATGGGACTTATGGCAATATAGTGGGATATCACCAACAACTCTTGGAAATGTGTTCGTCTGCACATGAGGTATACCCTGAATCTGTGGCATTTTTTTTTGCAATTTTGATACGTGTAACGAGGATCCACCAGTGAATGGAATTGGGTTTAATTGGGTTTTGTGTTTCCATCATCACTGCAGCGAAGTAATCCATCTCAAAATGGGTTCCTCTGAAAATTGGGCCCCCACGAGACCATTGCAATGGGGGAAAATGATGATCCGCCACTGGATTGGAGGCAGCCCATTTTCGGACAAACCTCCGGGGCCTCCAGGGGTTGATCTTGAAACCAGGAGATCGACAACAGCCTGATTCACAGTGTCTTGAGGTAGTTAGTTCCTGGTGATGTTGCATACACTAATCAACTCATATCAACCTCATCATTGTTGTTTTGGTGTTCTTCGGCTTTTTCATGTTCTAGCTGTTGGTGTAATAGGATGGAAGTGGTCGATGATCATCCCAGTGAGTGGCGAATGCTGGTCACTTAGTCCTCAAATGCGACTACTGTATGAAAACCAGTTTACCAGTTGTGAAGAAATTATGAAGCCAGGTATTCACCATTTGTGAAGCCAGTTATCCCCAGGTACGTATGGTCAACCGAAAAAAAATCCCAGAAACCACCCATAAAAATCATCTTTGAAAAGGTTCATCCCATGATTATCAAGATTATCAAGGCTTTAGTTGGGTTTTTTCTAGCATTATATAGCTATGGATAATTTGCTCATTGACTTCGATTTTTTTTGCCTATGAATATCCAGCAAACCTGGTGCTTTTTCTCGTAGCAAAGTGGTGAATTTCCAGCCCTTCAGTCCCCACTGGCCTGGACCACCGGAGGCCCTAGAACTCTTGGAGACTCTGCCAAAGGTTCAGAGGCTGGGCGATCGTGGTACGGGTCAGGTCACTCAGGTCGCCCAGGTCGCCGGCGGCGGCCTTATGAACTGATACCCGGCCTGGTAAACAGCCACATAACTATGGAAAATCACCATTTTTTTAAGGTAAATCAACTATAAATGGCAATTTTCAATAGCTATGTTAAATTACCAGAGGGTACCTGGAATCTGGTTTGGGATTTTTCTGGGGAGCAAATCCAGGGTTCCAGGGTGCCAGGGTTCAGCCGCAATGGGACTGTCACCATTACTAGGGGGTATGTAAATTAGAGACATAAATTTTACCAATGGATATGATGAAGATATGACCAAGAATCATTGGTTATGGATTCGTCCACTTAAATACTTAAACAGTCCATTCACCAGGGGATTCCCAGCCTTAGCAGCCTCCAACATAGGCGAGATGAGATCTGGATGATGCAACTAGCGACATCATCACAAACTCAGCCTAAATGATGTTTGATTTTGCTTGAATCATCAGACCTGACCTTGTAATTTGTTTTGGGATGTATATACATATACATATTTATATGTATAATATGTATATGTATATCATATTAGTAGCAACAATAATGATCATAGTATTGACAATAATAGTATAGTCATAAGAATAGTAATAATAGTACTTACAGTAACAACAATTTAAAATAAAGTAATACTAATGATATCTAATAATGATAATAACAATAACCATACTAATAATATATGTAAATGATTGTAAATGTGTGTTTTATGTACATGTTATTCTTAACTACATGTGGTTTGTACTCAGCTCGGCGACAACTAAGTCAATGTTGCAACAGGAGTGACTTGGACAACTTGTGCCAAAGTCTCTTCGTGGACGGAGCGCATGTTGAGGTGGGACGAGCAAAACCTGACACCGGGTGGCTTAGTTATCCATATACCCATAGCAAATGAAGGAGTTAAGGAGCAATTTCCCAACATGGAAGGCCTGGAAAGCCACAGATTGTGACTAGTCATGTTGAATGTTTTTTATACCTGGTCTTTTGGTGGTAATCACTTGACCAAAGCCAGATGGTTTGAGAGTTTTCTTAGGGCCCCATATCCGGACCCAGACTTGGAATAGCTGGCCTTGTACATTTCCAACACTGCTGCAACTATATCTGGTCATGGTATCGCTTGGATAGCGTACGGCTTACAACTTTTGTGGGAACCAAGTCTGTAGTAAATTATCCTTATATAGGTCCATATTAATACCATTTAATACCCAGGCAATCCAAGTACCCATAACTGGCTGGTGCTGACTGGAACCATGGAATTTTGAATGACTTTCCATTGTGCCCCAACCCCAGGGGATTCCCCGAAGTCCCCGGAGTTTTTTTTTTTGCGAAGGAAGTGGGGTGAACTAATCCACCCAAAATGCTGATGAAATGAGGTTCGTGGTTTTTTTCGATCATTGGTCTATGATTTTTCTATAGGTGCTATATATGAAAAAACCCATTCAAACGGCAATCAATTCTTGACTTCAATTGATTGAAGCCATACAGTTAAGACGTCTCGAGGCATGCATTCATGGGAAAATTGAAAATGATTAATATTTTGACAAAAACGAACAACACAAAACATGCCACCAAAAAATATAAAATGAAAAGAACAAAAAGAAAATATTGCGTCAGGGTGTGCTTTGTCTTCGATTTTTTGTGCGTTTTTCCTCGGAAGACTCCGGAAACCCAAATCTTCATTTTTCCTTAGAAAAAAAGAAACGAAAAAGAAACGATCAAGAAACAACAAAAACAATATACATATATTATATATACCCTTACTCTTAATTATGTATGTATACCAATTCAGATCCTATGAAAAATCGTCCATTATGGTTGGATGATCCCCAAATATGGGCGAAACTATGCCAAAGTTGGGTCCTAGAATCACAGGTGCTCCCGGATGGTATAGGTTGATTTATAAACCCAATTCTAAATAGACATGATTTATCTACCATAAACCAGGAACCCCTAGTTATACCAGGTATTTGCGCGAACTTAGATACTTAGAGAACAAAATCCCATGAAATCCCATGAGCTCGTGATTTTTGCTGGTAAAATCCCATTCAAATCACCAATCTTCCCATCACCACGTCGCAACTGTCCAGTTGCAGGTAGTCGCACCGCAGCTCAGGTCCTTGCCTTGGGAAATCTCACCAGGGACGATGCCAAGCAGCTTTCCAACAAGCTGGTCACGGCGCGCGGGGGGCAAAATGGTGAAGTCGGAAGCGGACTTCGTTGGTTTTACTGGGCGTTTTACCATGTTTTACCTGGCAAAAACATGGGATTTTGGCAGAAAAATATAGGGGTGAATCATGAACAATATGAATTTTGCCAGCAAGAAAAACGGAGAGATTTGACCATTGGAAAGTATGTCGACATCATTTGGGTTTAGCCACAGCATATGACACATGTGGAGTTCACCAACACTGGTTGCTTCATGTGTATACATTGTATGCCTATGGTATCCCATTCAATGGTTGGCTAAAGATCCAAACCGTGTATGTGAGGCCTATGTAAGGGAATATCCCCACAATAATATATTGCCTGAGAAATGGTACAGTACCTCAACTTTATGTACCTGAATGGGCCATTGAAAATAATCGGGATATAATGGAGATATAATGGGGATATATTAGTCGACTAACAATACTTATATAGACTACTACAATGAACATACATAGATTTCATCGCATGTTTTTTTTGTTTATGGACCATTGAAAACACCCAAGCTCTTTATCGGCCAAACTTTTCAACCTCGGGGACCCTTGACGGATCTATCAGGGATTGAAGCTGACCAAGCCGCTGAAAAGTACCTTGGCGATGCCATGTGGCTTGATGGGTAAAAGGACAGCACCGCAAGAAATTGCTTATAGTAACCACCAAGAAAGATTGAACAGGTTAGATTCATCACTATTTCAAGTATAGGATTTCACTTTTCTAGTTTTGGTGGTTGCTAGAATATCATAAAGCCAAGTGTAGAATGCTAAAGCCCATCCCGCCGGAAATGGGTTGCAAAACATGAAAACCATCCCTCAACTGGTGGTTTACTATTGAGTCACTGGCTTTACCACATTATTTCCAGTTCCATTTCCAGGATTTTCCCAGTTGAGATATGGCTGTGTGATAAAATCTCTCATGGTTTTGCATTGAAATTGGAGTTGCAGATAAATCTAATGTCTGTGTGGTTCTCATGGATTCTAAGACTCATGACGTTGAGATTGGGGTCAAGAACGATCTTATGGGTGTAAAGTCTTGGAAAAGTACCTTTACCCTCTGGATTTCTCTGGTCATTTAACAGAGCTATGGAAAATGGCCCATTTACAGATGATTTACCTATTAAAACTGTTTTTTTCCTTCAATGAGGGTGTGAAGCATCCCATTTGAGAGGATCGCGATGACAAAAGTTGGATTCCAAGGCTGCCACATGTGGATATACCATGGTATACCCAAATATACAAATATTTTTTTCCCAGGAAATGGTTTGGCAATCGCGGTTTGAACTTCTTAAGTTCTTCAATTCAGTACCCTCTGGTAAACAGCCACGAAACTATGGAAAATCACCATGCTATTAATGGGTAATACCCATTAATCCCATTATAAATGGCCATTTTCAATAGCAAACTGTTAACATAACCAGAGGGTAAGTTCCATTAATCCCATTAACACATAAAAATCCCATTAAAATCCCATAAAATCCCCATTAAATCACCATTTTCAATGGGTAAATAGTGGGTTGTGATCACCTCCATGAGCTGAAGGCCTGCCCTACCGGGCCGAAGCGGCCTTTCCCACGGGGAGCACCTTATGGGAACTCGACAGCGCAGATGTGGATGACCCAAACCACGCGGCGCCTTGGCCTTTTTTTTGGCTCGGAGAGTGGAGGGATGTGGAGGGATTTGCCGATTTTCAGTGGAGTTTTGCCGACTTTCAGTGGATTGTTGGTTGGATTTTTTGGGGGGTGTTTTTTGAGATTTCACATGATTTAACGATAATTAGTCACCATCGAAATCAAAGATGGCGGGCCGCACATACCCGAAGTATCCCGAAGTATAGCTGGAGATTTCAATGGTCATCGAAGTACTCAATGGGTACTGGAGGGTAGAAGCCACAGTTCTGCCAGTCTGCCTGTATCTGCGTCCCTAAGGTGATGATGAAGCTGCAGCTACCTGAGGGTTTGGAGGATGAAATGCACGTCATGTTGTTGGACAAACTTCTGGGAGCCAAATTCTTCGAGATCTTGCGAACCCAGTACTTTGGTTTCGAAAAGATGGAGGGATTGGAGGCTGAAGTAGTCCTCGGACTTTTTTTTGTACATCGACATGTTTGTGTTGATTAGATGAACGTCACGTCATGTTCTTTGTTGAATTCAGGCTTTTGTTGATCCAGCGCCAGGGTTCGCCACTGAAGCATGAGAATCTTGGTGGTCAGGCTTTCAGTAGCTGTCATCAAGTGGCTTCCAGATGGTTCCAGGAACATTTCCGCAGATCATCACAATAGTTCACAGTACACTTCTTGATGTTTTTTCATGAGTTTTCCATATTTTGCTTCTTTTCAGGAAGTTCACATGTGTTGAACATATTTGGCTGCCAGCATATTTGCCACCTTTCATAGCGCATTCATATCCCATTTGTGTTGCTTAACTCCCCAATGTTTTTCTCTGCCCCAGTGGCAAGCCACCAGGCAACAACTGGGTTACATCGCGTCTTGGCCAAAGTGGCGGAAGATATTCTGACGAAGATCCGTAAACGTCTAAAAAGTCTGGAATTTCGATGTGTCCAGATGTTCATAGAATTCTTGAAATCTATACTTGAAAGGATTTTGATAGGCAAGTTGGTTTATTTCAGTAGGCTAACCATTGGATTTCTGGTGGAACTATCATGATATACCTATCATAAGAGTTATAAACCACCTTACTATATTATCGGGGGGAGCGCTTCCTGTGGTTTTAGTAATGTTTTAGTAGTGTTTACATAAGTCTTCTTGTGAAGGTTGCGGTGTTCCGGTGGTGAGTCCCCAGATGAAATAGTTTCCTGTTGAAGGCGGTTGAAGGTGAAGGTGTTTTTTACTGTTTACAGGTTGCACGTTTCCTTGTTTTCTTTGCATATAATATTAGATAATTACATGATTCATACTCGTCATACACATATGATATATGTATGTTCATACATGTGCTTATGTATATGAGTTATATATATATATATATAATATACTGTAGTCATATTTAACACATTAATACACATTGTATTTACTCTGATATTTGATATTCTATATAATATAGTATATATAATAGTGTATATATATATATTATACATATATATATTATAGACATATGCAACCAGGCAAATAATGATTTCTTGGTTCCCCGGCGTCCCGGGCGGCGTCCCGGGCGGCGTCCCGGCTGAGGTGCAAATGGGTGCCACGGTGCCGTTGAAGCTTCCCCAGCTGGTGGCCCTGGCGCAAACCGAATTCCCTCCAGACTATGTCAGAGGATGGGTCGGAATTCCTGATTTAATGGGATTTAATGATGATTGAATGATGATTTAATGGGATTTAGTGGGATTTAATGATTGGGATTTAGTGGGAAACTATGGTGATTAGAAATGGGGTGATTGTTTATTGGATCTAATTGGATTTTATAGTGGCATAGGTGATGGATGGTGATGGGGTTTTCTGAAACTAGGGGATGGCCCCCTTAAATAGCCTGTTTGAGAGGGAAAATGATGATCCAGACTCCATATGGGTGTCTCTGAAAATGGCAATTTTAATAGAGAAAGTGAGGTTCGAAACAACCATTTGATTTATAAAGGGTTGTCTCTTCCATGATTTTCTCCATGAGGGCATTATTTTTGAGCAGTATATATATATAGTACGCGTAGCATATACAGCATACATGACATATATCTATGCATACTGCACAATCTTCAAAATCTGCACAATCTGCACAATCTGCACATAGATACATATATACATTCATACATATTTCCATATATACATATACATATATACATATATACATAGATACATATATACATTCATACATATTTCCATATATACATATACATATATACATATATACATATATATATATATATATACCATATACATACATATATTTACATATGTTAGATCACCATTTTTTCTCGAATGTTTGAGCGGCAGGATGCATCGGGAAGTTCATGTCTGAGCACTTCGAGTTCATCCAGAAGACCCTGACGGAAGATGAGTTCCAGGTCTGTGACTCGATCGCAGCGGTGATGCGGTGATGCGGTGCAGTGGTTCCATAGTGGTTCCATAGTGGTTCCCTGTTCTCCACCCTGGAATCCATTGTTTTTTTAGGGAAATCATCCCCAAATGGCCGCAAGATTCAGGTGAGTGAAATATGATAATTTACCCAGATATATGTTATAAATTTATAAATGGTAGTAATTATATGTATTATTATGGACGTTCCATAATTGTGGGCATGGTAATTGGTAATTATAAACCCCGAACTAATCATCAACCAACCATCATTTATCATATAAATTGATGCTTGAACCGCTATGAAGTGATATTTTTTGTGACTCTACAATCATCAAGCAACGAGGGCGCGCATCGCAGCCACTCAATGAAGCTAAATCACCATGATCTTACCATGGATTTATCATTTTTTATCATCATTCAATCAACGTGAGATACCCTCTGGTAATGACTAGCAGTTTTCTATTGAAAATGGTGATTGAAATAGTGGATTTACCATTGAACATGGTGATTTTCCATCGATTTTTGTATGTTTACCAGAGGGTATCCAAGATTCAGCCCTGGTTTCGATTCCCAGCCACTTTCCCTGAGGTAAAGATGGCTTGCTGTCTCAGCTTAGGATGAAGCCCAAAAACTTGCGCGAGGAGGCAAGTAGTTTTTCGCCGATCACTGGAGGTTTCTGCCAGAATTGGATGGTTAGCAACCACAATAAAGGACATCATTCCTAAATCATCCCTAAATCTATGACAGGTTTAGCCGGTTTAGCCATGGAGTTTTTTTGAACAGCTTAGTACCCTTCTAAAACTGGGTAGCCTCTGGTTATTTGACATAGCGAACTGGAAAATCGCCATTTTTACACGCTAAAACATAATGGCTATCTTCCATAAATGGGCAATTTTTGATAGCTCTGTTAAATTACCAGAGGGTTATAAGATCAGTCATCCCTAAATTTCCCGGGCTTTTCAGGTCAGTGTAACTAGTCTAATTATGTCTAATTTATCTAGATTTTTTGAAAAATAAATGGCAACAAACATGAAAACCATCAAAGATGATGTTCAGCTGAACCTTTGTGGATGATATAGTCATCCTTTGTTTGGGAGTATGGTGTTCCAAGGACTCCTTCACAGGGCGGCCATGTCAGAGATCAAGGTCAAAACATTTTGCTGGAGGTATATATATAACCAACAATTATAGTCTATAACCAACATATTATATTATATTTTTATTATATATATATATAACCAACAATGATAGTCTATAGATGTCTATAGTCACTCAGTAGCTGGGTTACAAAGAATCATGAGGCTTCTTTACCATTTTTTTTTGTAGGGATTTGGGCCAGACTTTTTTTTGCAGAGACTGAAGATGATTTCATGACCATTTCAATGGGACATAGATGGACAACTCGCAACTCCCCAATTCACATAGATAGAACAACTTGATTTAGCTAAATTCTAGGACTGTGTTGTTTCAAACCGCCGGAAACCCGGGGGTGAAAAAAGGTCCCCAAGTTGTGTTTATTAGTTTACAACCCCAATTAGCTAGTTTGATACATTTGCCATAACATAAACCCAACATTTATTGGAGCTATATGCAGCAACTTACCTGGATGTTTGTTGGTCCTATACCCATTAGATCCAATTCAATATGAATCAATCCACATGATTTTGCAGATATTAGTTATTAGCCCTCCAGAATGTTTTTTGGTCAAATACCAACCTAACAAACTGGGGCACCAGTGATGAGTTAGTTTACAACCCGCATCAACTAGTTTCATATATATATATATCATCCATAAATCCTGGCTAAGTTGTTTATTACCCAACAGAGCTCACTAAACACCATTAGATCCCATTGTACTTGGTGGCTCATCCCACGGCTCGTAAGTGGATTATAACCATTATAACCCCACTTATAAGTGGATTAACCCTACTTATCCCACTTATTAATCCCACTTATTCATCCCACTTATTAATCCCACTTATAACTGGGGTTATATATAACCCACTTATAACTCGCCATGGGATTGGGATGAGCAGCAGCCAGGCGCGCCGCTTCGTTCGGCAGATGAACGATCGCAGCTTTGACTTCGGCTGGCGTGAACGCGGGGCGTGCTTTGTGGAGAAGCTGACCTTGGAGAGCTTCAAGAGTTACATGCCACGGGATGCCACGGGTTAGAGCCGGTTGGAGCTGATATGTCTTGATATTTTGCATGATTTTACCATGAAAATTGTGGATTCAACCAGGAACAATGGAAATTGTTCAATGACAAATTAGGATTCAAGATGACTTAGGGATATCCCTGTTGATTAGTTATAAGGGGTGTTACAGTACCTGGTTTATTGATGTTTATTGGGGATTGTGAAACCATCCACATTTCATAAGGATAGCTATTTACCAAGCAGTACAATGCGATGGGCATGTTTTTAGTGCCATTGTTAGGGTGAATGCCTAGATGGGCTATGAAGTTTGCTGAGTTAGCTGGGCTGTAAGTGGCGTATCCATAAAATGACTAATTATCCGTTGGCCATTTGTATACCATAGCTATGGAACATGCATATTTAGTTCGAAGATCTACATATTGATAATGGCGATTTTCAGAGCTAGATTAAACTACCAGAGGGTACCTGTTTCAAATGCACAGTCCTATCTTTAACGGTAACATCTGTGGTTTCCCGTAGGTTTTCATTTGACCCAACCCAGTGAATGATGGGAAGTGGTGATGCCTCACATTTCCTGATGCTTCAGTATCACTGGATCCATGTCTGGCGTTGGGAAATGAGGTCAGGCACCCAAAAATACGGTCCGGGCCTGGTTGGAACACCCCATTGACTACATGATGTGCCTTTGAGAGTCTTCACGGCAGTGGCTTTAAGGCCTGTTGGATAGTGCACTAATTGTGTGTGTGAAACACGAATGATTTCACAGAATGATGTTGACTAAACAACACCAGCACAGTCATGTCTGGTTGATTCTGGTTGGTGGTTTGAAACATTTTTTATTTTCCAAACTGTAAATTTCCACAATATCTGGGATAATGATGGATAATGCGTCTTATTGACTCATATTTTTCAAGGGAGGTTATTGCACCACCAACCAGATGTGTATCATTTTCTGGTGCAATGGCCTTCTGATCTCTTCCCAACATTTCTTCGAGGAAAACATCAACTTTCCTGCGTGACTACTTGGACTCCACGAAGCCTTCCAGTGGCAAAGTCCCTTACAAGATATCCATTTGAAAATGAATTGGTCATATGGCGGTGTTTCAGCCATATCAGCCATGATTCCTTGTTGGATGTTGGATTCAATCCTGATGGATTCTAGAGATGAGTACAATATACCGAATATGCTAATATCTCCATCTATCCACTAATATTTGTTGGTAACCCCCAAGTTGTCCATTGATTTGTTTCCTAAACATCTGTGAGTTCTTCCTGTGGACGCTTCTTGTCAGGTTATGTTGCAGAGACTGTGATGAAAGCACCTCAGATCTATGTCCAAGTCAAGCGCCATGGCGAGATCAGGTGACTGTGATGACGACTAGACCCCCCAAATCCGGGAGTGAAAGTGATTGCATCTATCGCAGCCAGGACAGGCCTCATAGAAATGTGAGCTTTTGGACTGGCAGGCTGGCAGGTTATGGAATTTTGATCAATTTCTGTGAAGCCAGCTTTCACGAAAAATGCTCAGTGGTTTCGTGAGCTTTATTCAAGGCCTAGGTTCGATTGCACGTTTCGAATCACCGTACTTTTAGGGGAAGTTGGACATCTCCTTAATTCATCCCAATGACACAAGCGGAAAGTGACAGATCTGTCACGGATTGGATGTGAATCCCCATTTCAGACAAAAACATGCAGCAACAGTCGTCCTTAGAGCCAGAAGACATCAGAAAACACCAGGAAAGCGTCAGGAAAACATCAGGAAAACATCAGAAAACATCAGGAAAACATCCAAAAAAAACATCTGGAGACTTTTCCTTCAGCCGACTGAGGAAAGTGTTCGAAAAAGAAGACAAGGCGCTGCCTTCTGGTGCCACTCACTTCCCTGATCCTGATGGTCTCAGGTCTGCCCACGGCCGGGCCGCGGGCCGGGCTAGGGTGAAGCGAAACGCCATGTTGATGCATATATATATATACACTGTATATACGTATATACGTATATACGTACATATATATATATATATTATGTGTATGTGTATTCTATATTATATATATATTGATAGTATTATATATTATACATTATATTCTATATTATATATATTGATAGTATTATATATTATATATTATATTATATACATTATATATATAGTATAATATAAATTATATTATATTATTATATTAT
>Ga0126342_10001895_pt1 | contig 31123 bp, 24 predicted proteins | sample Cyp1metagenome_FD_92528 | JGI IMG/M metagenome (GOLD analysis project Ga0126342, IMG submission 92528) | Coral microbial communities from Lord Howe Island, Old Settlement Bay, Australia - Cyphastrea 1 metagenome | ecosystem: Host-associated > Invertebrates > Cnidaria > Coral ...
CAGAATGACCAGGTGATGTCAGGTCACACTCAGATCCGGCAAGGTCAAAGTGCAGACGTGATGGCAATGTGCATGGAGAAAAACCTCAATGCCAGGAACAATGCTGAGAAATGCGCTGGACGGACACACTTGGTGACCATGGACACCTTGATGAAGAAGGTGATGGATCTCAATGGAGTGCCCTGACAGATCTGTATTCTTGGATTCGGATTCGTTTTGTTATGTCATCAAACTTCAAAATTCAGGTCAGCTATTCAAATTCAATTTCTTCGTTCTGTTATTAATATTATTATATATATATATATATATATATATCATGTCGCTATCAGGCCGTATCGGTAAGGATTTATCCGATGCCGGCCGATACCGGGTATACCATTCTGCCGACGCAGTGTTTCATATGATCTCATATGTCTAATGAGTATAATGATGTGGCTATGAATCAATACCTATTAATACCATTTTTAGAGGGATGAACATCCATTTACCAGCTATTTTTATGTTCACCAGGGGTACAAGGTTTTTGACCCACTGCCATGTAATGAATGGTGAATGGTTTTGTTGAAAACAATGCCATACACTTTGATGGTGCATATTGCCTTTGCCTTTGGTGGTATGGTTTTTAGCATTTTAGCAGAGCAGTTCATCAGACCGACCTGGACCTAGACCTGACTTAGACCTAGACCTAGACCTGGCTGCTAGCTATCTATCAGATACCACCAGGTACTACCGCCATGACTTAGGAAACCACTATATATGACAATTATAGAATATTAGAGTTACATTTATGTACCATACCTAAATATGGTTTATAGTATCAGTATATACCTACATATTATCAATGGGAATTTCAGGATCCTAAAATGGAGGTACTGTACCATATAAGACCATATTTTGTAGGGATATTCCCTTACATGGGCCTAAAAAATAGGCCTTACATATGGTAGGTACCTCGGATTTAGGTTCCTGAAATGGCAATTGATATTATATACCATTATTGTATGGAACATAGTATCATTATAGTATACACCATATTATAGTAACACTGTATACCATCTTATATATATACCATTATTGATATTGATATGGTTTATAGTATCATTATATACCTACATATTATGTACCATTATTGTATGGAAACCTCCCATGGCCATACCCAACACAAGGCCATCGCCAGGAGCTTCGCGTGTGAATTTGATGGCCTTGAGCGCGGCCATCAGCAGTTGTCCATGGCACATGGCGCGGGACCTGAATCTGCGGGCTCCACTTGGGATCTGTGGTTTATCATCCATAATATAAAACCCATATATATATATACTGGTTGGTGGTTTGGAACATGAATTTTATGACTTTCCCATCATATTGGGAATATCATCATCCCAAGTGACGAACTCATATTTTTCAGAGGGGTATACCACCAACCAGTATATGTATGTATAACCCCATGCATTTCTGAGGGGATATTCCATACATATATAAGTGTTTATGTTTGACCCACTTACTAAGTGGGATGCACCCCCAAGTAGCGGTTCAACCAGCAGTCATTGATGTATAGTAGGATTATGGTCATGGGGAAAAAATGTGGTTGTAATTACCCTCTGGTAAACTAACATAACTATGCAAAATCACCATGTTTAATGGGAAAACTCACTATTTCTATGGTCATTTTCAATAGCTACGTTAAATTACCAGAGGGTAGAAATGGGGACATCATATGAATAATTAAGCTGAAAAGATGATGTTGCAACCTGATGTTGCAACCTGACTGTGACATCACAGGAACGATGCTTCTCAAGGAGAATCATCCCTCTTGGGACCTTATATCATGTTGGTGAAGCATATGAATTTATCCAAAGACGTTTGAACAAGGTGGTTGAAGCATCATGACAGGGTGGATTTTATGATCATTCAACGGGGAGAAATTACTAAGGAATTGAACAGGGCCGATGTTGCCAGAATGGTTTGCGTTGGGATCTTTACTTCTTCAGTATTTGTTTGGGTGATGTGGTGTTAATCCACCAAATATGCAATGGTGTTCCATATTTGGGTTGATTTTTACCACTCATTTTCAACATCATCCTTAACATGGGGCGAACGCCAAGGACTCCATAGTGACTTCATTCACAATGGGTTTGGGCGAGATCCCAAAATTGTCCAATATGTGTTGATACTTAATGTACCCTCTGGTATTTAACATAACTATTGAACATTGCCATTTGAAGTGAGCTTTCGCATTAAAAATGGTGATTTTCCATAGTTATGCTAGTTTACCAGAGGATGCCATACCATAAAGAAAAACAGAAAATATTTTGAATAGGTAAATCAACGAACTAAATGGGGTATGAACATATTAGCTATGTTAAATTACCAGAGGGTCATATTGATAAGTTTTTTTGGAGGGATTGAGAGGAAAGTGAGGAAGCAAACACTACTGATGTGTCACCACTTCAATGAAGCCCCACTTTGATGTATCATTGAGAATGGCCCATGGCAAATGACTTATCTTCTAACTATATAAACACGTTGAGTTTCCATGCTTATCATAGATTACCAGACAAGGTGGTGCACCATAGTTAAGTTGACTCGTAACTTGCTTCATTATGGTTTATGGTAGATCTATCAACAGTTAATAGTGGTTATAACCAAATCATAATTTTAACGGCGGCACCACCCTTGGGAACTTGATGGCAAAAACCCATCCCGCAGGCAGTCGGCCTTTTGCGGAAAATGGAGGCGGCAGTGCCACCTGTGCAGTTAGTACAATGTGAGGCCCCCCAGCTATAAGTTGGTTTATAAGCCCCAGTAACTATAGTTATAAGCACTATAAACCATAGTTATTGGAGTTATAAACCAACTTAGCTTTCTTGGGGGCCTCACATTGTATAGTTTATATCGGATAGATCCCAATTCATGGGGGTTGCAACCATAGTGCCCAAGAAAGTTCCCCGCAACTGCCCGTAGCATCGAAGCCCCCAGAAAGATCGATAGGAAAGTGGCTGCCGGAACCTATAATTTGGAGCTACCTGACATGTACAGTAGAAGGTCTATGTAAGGGCCATGAATGGCCAATGATACATTGCAATCATGAACAATTGGTCCCCACACCCGGCAATTGGGCTGGGGAAATGGCGATGAATTTTCGGACATGGGCGCTGATTCCCAACAATCAAGGATATGCCAAAAAATGTTGAACAAGTAACCAGGCATGGTATTTCCTATAGGTTTCCAACTTGTCTATCTTTTTTGGGGGTGCTATATGGGATATATGATATATGATGATATATGATGATATATAAGATGATATATGATGTCTTTCAAAATTGTCCAATCTTGAAGGTCACTCAATTCGAACCAGCAGCCCTCGGCATGGGTCACATGCCAAAAATGATGGTTGACATGGCATGATAACTGGAACCCTTCAGTCCTCAAACATGGCTAGCTTCGAAATCCCCTTAGGCCCTGGAGGTTTTAATGAACAAATCATATCTGAATGGGAATTTTGGCCGTGTTGATTGCCAAAGGGTATCAATGTTTCAGTAGTTGAAGGGAAAGTAAATACAAAAACCATCAACAAAAACCTTTTGCGTGGATGCAAAGTCACCATGTTTTCGTTTTTTGCCTCAAACCAATCTATAGAGGCCCGAAATAATTTTCTATACTTTCTGGTGAAAGAAGATTGCTGGGTGGAAAATCGACAATCTACAGAGTCATCAATTTGGATCGTCTATGAGATATGTTCAGCATTTTCTGGTTTTTCGCTAGCGCAGATTGGACGAAAAAACCTGGTACACCGAATTTTTTGGCTCATTTCGCCGCTGAAGTCCACAGGATTTCCTCCAAAATTTTCCAGTGGGAAAACCTCTGCCATAAACCTAGCATTTTTACCAGGGTTGAAATCCCTAAAATGGGATGACTTGGCATGGTGATGCCAGGGCCAGGGTGAATTCTATACATCCCTCAGGTGATGTCTCTCCAGCCCAACTATATCATTCTCTCGGCAGCAATTGGTGCGCGGACTTCTGTTTTTTTCACGGCAGTGCATGGTGGATTTCACATCCAGTGGTGCCCTAGTGAAGCATCAAAAAATGGGGAAAACCATTCAGAAAACTGTTCTAATATTTCTAATTTAGCATGATTTAACTGGGGAGTGATAGTTGATTCATTCGATTAATGATAGGTAAGTTGCTATTATTTTTCTATAATAACTAGGATCTGTGGTAGATATATTATACCTCCAGTTGAACAGGTTTATAAACTATAAACCAACCAGTATAGCTGGGGGCTCACGTTGTAGTGATTTATTGGTTGTCATAAATTGGATGATAGACTAACCGTTTAACCAGCATTAACCAGCTAAAAAGTATGTTTTTGTTTCCCCATTTAGTATAAGATGTGAGCAATTCCCAGTTGATCCCTGTTGATTGATGGCGATTTTACCGCGCACATGTAGTCCAACAGTTTGCGAACCGGTAAATCACAATTATCATTATGATGATAGGTATTTGATCTAAATGGGCCGTGGCTTCCATAGCAAACTGTGAAATTACCAGAGGGTAGCTATTGGATTTATTGTAGATCCAAGAGCCCTATGGTGATTTCGGGCCCCGCCATTATAGGGTCTTATGTCTGCAAGTGGGGATCACATGCCTGGGTTGGTTCAACCGTTCAACCTTGGTGGCCCAGTGGCCAATTTGTGTGCAAGAATAGTCAAAGGTTGGTGGCAAAGCACAGGGTGGTAGGCAAATGGTCAGAGATTTCATGTAATTAGGGCAGATTTCTCTGAATGGTGGGCAAAAACGTCATGTCATGTCCTGTTGCTTCTCTTTTTGGGGGCTAAGTCGAGGTTTCTGGCGAACCGCGGCACCGCGGAGACCTAAACCCAAAAAATGGGGAGACATGGGGGGACCAAGCAGAAAGAATGGCTGTTAAATGCTGTTAAAAATAAGGGATATGGAGGTTTCCTATGGAGGTACCCCCAAATGGATGGTTTATTTCCCCCTATGTAGAAATGGATGATGAGAACTGGGGGTACCCCCATGACAGTCAGCGGACACCTCCAAAAATGAGCAAAGCAGCAAGCCAGACATGTGAATTACCATGGACACATGGAAAAATCACAGGGGATTTTGCTACTCTTTGGGTATCCTCAGGGTATCAAGCCTGGGGTCCCAAGGTCCCCAAAAGATGGGGCAAGAAACAAATCAGGGCTTCTTACCCTCTGGTCAACGTTTACAAAAAACAAACTGGAAAGATCCACCATGTTGGGAAAATTCACTATTTCTATGGCCATGTTCAATAGCTATGTTAAATTACCAGAGGGTAAATGGATGTTTATCCCAAAATGTATGGAAGTTTTACAGGTTTTGGACCCACCTGCAGATGTTTCCCGATTGAGTTGATTCTCCATGTCTCCTGTCTTGTGGTTGAAGATCTGGTTGGCCCTTATCCTATAACTTAGGTTATCTATACATATCATTATAAGACATATTATACGCCGTTATACGCCCATTTATAACTTGTAACTCTTAAGGGCCATAGCTGAACCCACAGGATACCCCCTTGATACCAGGCCCCGGCGCCAGGCTCCTGTGCTTCTTCTGCCGCATGGACAGCAGCGTGGGGTCACACGAACGGGAGTCCGTGGGAGGATTTCCTATGGGATACCCTTTGGTAAGAGCTATGGCAGCTATGGACCATTTATAAATCTTTTTTTTCTATGAGCAAAAACCTGACTTTATTTGGCTCGTTTGGCTGGCTACTCCCAGTTGGGTGATACGGTGATGTGAAGAAAAAATGACAAAAGCTTGGGATTTCAGCAGAAGTTGGGATTAAACCCGTAGGACTATGGTCACATATATCATATATATATATATATATTATATACATACTATGTTACATACATAGTTAGTTCGTTATAACTGGAACTGTCCCCACAACTATCCAACAAACATCAGGTATGAATCTTCTGGGTTGAGACAGACGAAACTATGATAATGGGTCTGTCCAGACACTAACGGACACTTCCACCAAAAGTGAGATTTCACCCACCATAACGGACATATGATGACACCATAGGTATTTTGGATATAGTGAGCTATACCAAACAAAGAGGCTGTGGGAGGTGGCATCGAGCTGATAGACTGCTGGAGATGTCAAACCTTTGAAGTTTTTGGTTCAGGGCATACCTCACATACTCTTTTCACAATGGCCAACATTTGCCTGGCAGTAGTGGCAGTAGTGGCAGTTGAAGAATTCATGATCACAGCTTCAACATGCCTTTTCGCATCATGGTCTCCATTTGTAGAATCCAACAGAACGCGACCCTTTGGTTTACCTCACTCGCTAATTTGGTTGGCTGATGTTGGCACCGCCCATCACCCGGATTTTCCCAGATTCTGCCTGAATGCAGAAGATGATCCTCAGTCAGCTATATGATTTGCATCAACTTTATCAACTTCATCTACATTGCACGGAGCACTGCATCTCGTAGATCTCTTCTATATCCTTTACGTCATCTACATCATCTATATCATATCTACACCACATACATCCTCTACATAATCTAAATCAACTTCATCTACATCACATGCATCATCAACATCAGCCACAACAGTTTTTTTCAAGATCATCAACATCAACTTCATCAACATCACACTCTCCCTCCCCAAAACCTCCCAAATGGCTAGTTGAGCATAAGGACTCCCAAGGTAAGAGGCGGGCAAGGGGGGCCCACCTTGGCAATTTCACGCAGCTATTGATGACCCATGGATGGTTGAAAAAAAGGCTTTTCAAATGGTGGCTTCTCCATGGCTATGTTAGTTTACAAGAGGGATCCCTGCAGGTATATGCCATGAAAATCCTAGTCGCAACCCCATTATATGGAAGCAACATCTCAAAAATTTAGCCAAATGTAGATATTTCAGCACCAGCATATTAGTGTAGATCTATCATAAACATCCATAACTGGTTGGTGGTTTGGAACAAGAATCTTTTTTTTCCATAATATATGGGATAATCCTTCCAATTGACATTCATATTTTTCAGAGGGGTAGGCTCAACCACCAACCAGATAAAATCCATATAACCCATATATAATCCTTTATAATCCATATAATCCGTATATATATATATATATATTATAGATGATTTTCCCATTAAAACCTCCATGTATTCCATGGATTTTCCCATGGATTCTCTGTGGATTTCTTCATCGCCCATGGGGATCCCTTCACTGCCAACGTCACAGGGTGGAGTTGTTGAAGGAGATCTGCTCCTTGCGACTTCAGGGGGTGCCTCGGTCGAACTGTCGAACTGGGCATTGAAGAAGCAACACCGCAGTGATGAGAGGTTTCATAGGGATCAACAAAAGATTCCGAGCCATTGCTTAGTTAGTCTCTTTCCCCCGATCCTACACAACACCCCCATTGTATGGTCCCAAAGATGTTTTTTGTTGTCCCATAAACCACAGGCTTTTTGGGGATGTTTAATAAAAGTGGGGAAGGGATTGGCGGATTTACCACATGATAGATCCATATTTCAATTTGAATCTCCCATGTTCCATCAATATTCCATGAATGTCCCATTCCTATTGGATTTACAAATTCCAGGTTCCTTTCCCGGGGGGTTATGCCAAATCATCGATCCCCATGGATCCCCAAAATTTGGAGGAAGCCCCATGTGGCACCCCCTGGTTATTTAACATAGCCATGGAAGCCATGGCCCATAGAAATAGATGATTTTCCCAGCTAGAAACCTCCATTTATTTTTGGGATTTTCCATGGCGAACTGTTAAATAACCAGAGGGTAGATTTTAGATGTTTATCACATGGTATAAAGCCCCCAAAAATGGAGGTTTCCTAGAAGGATATTCCCAAATCATACGAATTAAAAATCCTAAAAAAGATTTGGGGAAACAATTTTCGAATGTGTAAATTAGCAGAATTTTCCCTAATCATGTTTTTTTTTAATCATTTAAAAATCGCATGTTCCAACAAAAAGAGACCAGCTGTTGGGGTCTCGGTCAAGGTCGGTGCCCTTGGTGCTGCTGTCAATGCCTGTGAAAGGTGCCGCCTTGGGGGTTACCCTTTTCCTCAGAAAAAGATGTGGAGTTTACCCATTGGGTTTCTCTCGGAAAATGATCGTGACAAATGGTCAAACATCATGTGTTTTAAAGGATTTTTTGGGAAGATGATCTACAATGTGAGGCCCCCGTTGGATAGCTAAGTTGGTTTATAACTCCAATATCTATGGTTTACGGTACTTGTAACTATAGTTACTGGGGCGAATCTAAACCAACTTATAGCTGGGGGGGCCACATTGTAGAAATGGTTGGTTTTTCCACATCGATGTTAGTTTGCGTTTCATGGGAACAAAAAGACAAGCATGGGGCTGGAACCAACATAAAGAACCATCAGGATCGGATAGAACAGGGATATAGTAGGCATACAACCTGAATACCTGTGATATGGTTGGGATTGGTTCGGATTGGTTTTGGGTAAAATCCATCAACGATCTTCAATTGGGCATATGAACCAACATAAAGTCAGGGATTGAACTCGGAAACATTGAGATATGATGTATGGTGGTATCATGGGATGCAATGGCTATGAATGATGGGTAATAATGGGATAATATGATATATTGAGATCTAGTGGGAGATACGTTTGGTGTTTGCAGGGACTTCACCAGGGATGATGGCACCAGGCGGGATTTTTTCACCTGAATAGATGGTCAAGAAACGTTAAACGATGTGGGACACCCATGGGGAAACCCCAGTTGAACATCGTCTTGAAACGGTGGATTCCATTGTGAGAATCATCTGACGGGACCACGGGGGTTCGAAACTCAGAGCTGGTATGCTGAGAACGAGACATGTGGTTGTTTCCACAAATGGGGATACCCTGAAAATCGCTGGATGGTTTATTTCAGGGAATATCCATCTATAAATGGATGAGAAATGGGGTACCCTCTGGTAAATTAACATAACTATGGAAAATCATCATTTTTCATTGGAAAATTCACTATAAATGGCTATTTTCAATAGCTATGTTAAATTACCAGAGGGTAGCCCTATGACTTAGGAAAGCCCCATGAGAACGAGGAGCCAAGGTCCAGGAGTCGCCATCAAAGCATTACAAGGTGGTGCCCCCTGAGTTGTATATGTGTGAGTTTATAAGCCCCAGAGTTATGGCCGTTTACCAAGTATAATGGCTTAGAACTGTTTTTTTTTTCTACGGGATTGTACATAAACCATAAATCAGATGACTTAGTACTTATAACATTTTATAACTCGGGCCCGAACTGCATGAAGTGATATATCTACAATAAACCCACGGTAGTTGGAGTTAACTCGAGCACCTTGCAGGATCCAAAACAGGTCATGTGGTGAAGATCTCCAGGGTGAACACCAGGTTTCCCAGCACATACCCGGCCTGGTTTTTACGTTTAAAAATTGCGCGTTTTGGAAAATCAGCATATTTTTCAGTTCGGTAAATCATGGTAAATCAGCTCTATTTATAGGCCATTTTCAATAGCAAACTGTTAGTTTACTGGAGGGTAAATCCCATTAGATTCCATTAAACCACCATAAATCCCATTAAATCACCATTAAATTACACCATTTACTGGAGGGTATGGTAACTGTTATGCCTCCGTATGGTCCCTTTAATGTATCCAATGATATCCCCAATTTTTTAACGAGTTGCTGGTCGGTGAAGATTTCCCCTCCAGCAACACTCTTGGTGAAACACAAATAGCCTGGAAATGCCTGGAATACACGTCTTATACGTCAAGGTTTCATGTACCCATTGATCTATTGCAGGTTTGATGCAAGATGATCAAGATGTGTTCATCCAACCAGTCTTACGCTTTGTATCTGGGGTGGCCAGAGAGCAACCCTGTATCGTTTTCGGTCAGGGCCAGTGCGTGGCCTGTAGCGTGGGGCACCCCAAGCGCTGGGTTGTGCGCGACTGGGTCGGGACACTGACCCAGTGTCAAGTAGTATAATTTGTTATTGACTCCAACTACAAAACCTTTTGGGTTTATGGCGATTACAACTATAGTCGTTAAATGGGTAGATCCTCCAACATAACAATATAGGGGGCAACAATTTGTACTGCATGGTTTTTGCAAATTTGTCACTCCTTCTGATAATCATGAACTTTGGAAACCATTGACAGCACGCTCTGTGCTTGGTTGTGTTTGTCTGATGAAAAAGGGGAAACAACCAAACTTCACTATGGGTACAGGTGTGTTTAATAGGCTTCCACTTACCTGTGCTGAGGAAAAAAAATGCAATCATGCCTGCGGAAGTGTAGATAGAATCTTCTAGAAACATGCTATGATAGCTGCTTGCATTCGCACATGACATAATAGACATTAATAAATGCATATCTGAGTTTTTGGGGTATAGAATTTTAATATTTTATACATGTGTTTTTGTGTTTGCTATGCATAAAGACACCTTAAGCTGATCCAAGTCATCCAGGCTACGTTTGGTGGAAGAAGGTGGTCGCTGGGCTGAGTCAGGGTACTGTCAGATGAGTATTCTCAGTGTCAACCACTATTTATTGCTTATGAAGCAGTGGTTGTTGAAATAGTTGTTACATATTGTTACATTTTGGAAAAAACAATAAAAATATGAAATCGATTAGAATAGTCAGTGTATCTTGAGAAAGTATGTTATAAAGTAATTTGGTAATTCTACTGTGATAAGTAGCTGGGTTCAATGGGTCTCTCAATCCGTGGGATTTGCCGATTTGCTACTGATTTTCTTTCAAATTGATAAATAGCATTTACAATGTGAGGCCCCCGTTCGATAGCTAAGTTGGTGAACATAACTCCAATTTCACTATGGTTTATGGTACGTATAACGAACTAGTTACTGGGGCGAATCTAAACCAACTAACATCACTCCACATTGTAGCATTTACCAAAAATTAATTTCAATGTTTCATTTAGCGCCATGAATAGCGTATCCAGTCGCTCAGGAAAACCTTGCTACAATCTCATCCTGGTCAGAAATTTGTGGGGGTTAAAACATGTTAAAACCAATTAAATAAAATATGTGTATTTGCTTGGAAAAAAACAGTTCTAATCAGTTTCATAACTTTAGTGCATGCTTTGCTTGGCAAGGTGGTTGCTAGAATTCCAAAGTACTACCATCACGACTTAAAATGGGCTATGGAGTTAGCGAAATGACTTGTAAGTGATAACCCATCATGTACGAAAAAGGATCTAAAAGGGAAAAGGAAAGAGAACTGTAGGCTTGGCGCAGTTCTCACCAGAATGTGAATTAGTATATCACAATATTATACTGTATCTATCAAACAAAATAGTTCGGGAAATCTTCTTGACCGAAAAACACGCATAACTACCAGTCAAAAAGATGGCTTCATTTACCGCGATGAATGGAACTTAGTTTCCGTTGATGTTGCTTACAATGTGGTCCCCCCAGTTATAAGTTGGTTTATAAGCCCCACTAACTATAGTTATAAGTACCATAAACCATAGTTATTGGAGTTATAAACCAAATTAGCTATCGAACGGGGGCCTCACATTGTAGCACTCCATTCTTGCGGGTTACACGTTGTCGCGATGAGACGGCAGAGAGATTATAGACGGCCATGTAGCTCCAACTGGGTCCACATGTAGCCGGGGCTAGCTTCGTTTTCGTCACATTCCCAGTGGATTTTTTTTGGATGTGCTACAAAGGTGGAAAATGGATACCAAATTGTCACTAGTCACCATCAAAAAACATAGGTAGTTCACTGCTTTTTGGTAAAACTTTGCTAGAAATGACAGCATGTTTTTGCGCATGGACTACCAAAGATTGACAATGGTTTTAATTTGTTTGCTAGATATGGTACCAGCTATTTTTTGCAAGGTAAGATTGGCAATCGGAATGGCTGAACATTAAATTCCTCCCAAAATGGCCTGCTTTCAGATCCTGAACATGTCATGTTTGGGTCCTTGGGGACCCCGGAAGTGCACTACCATTCCTCCAACATGCCAGTGAATCGTGAAGGTCAATATGGGGATACCCAAACTGGGAGCATCTTGGTTGTGGATATCGTTGGGTGAATATCCCATGACCACATGGCAAAGAGACGAAGCCAATCGTGCCCTCCTAGCCGAGCACGAACTTCAAAAGAAAAGCAAGGAGGTCATCAGCCTCAACAACAAGCACAAGATGACCGTCAAGGCCTACAAAGGCCTTCAGAAAGAGGTTGGGGCCTGGCCCCGTGCGTTGACAAAATTTGAGAGGTAGGTGGGGGCATTTAGTTGCGTTCCTTTTGTGTTACAACCGTATATAAAAGTAGGTGAGGGTTTTTGTTGCGGTCTTCTCGCGCCAGATCTTTGTGTTCTTTTGATACCCGTGCCTGTCAGGACCAAAGAGGTGCCTCGATGATCATTTAAGAACTCATATTAATACCTAGTCGTTGATGATCCGTCATATTCCATTGATATTGGGGGGTAGATCACAGCATATTCCCAAGGATGCCCTGCAAGGTTTGGAAAAATATCCATGCTGTATCCATGCGAAAGCACCTCTAAGGAGATGTGCAAGCCATCAACAGTGCCATCACAGCATGTAAGCAGGCGCGGGTAGGCGGGTAGATTGAGGGATAATTGAAGTTAGTACTGAGTTGAACCCAATGCCACAGTCACCATCCCTATTTTTTTTCCTTCCATTGGGTATAGCCTACCCCCAAATGGTTCGTTGCTAGAATGGCTAATGTCAGTGGGTTTACCACATGAAATGGATGGCAAGTCGAACATAGCTTTCAAAGAAAGATCTCAAGAAACATCCAGTTGAAACGGTCTGGATAATTTACACTAATTCCCACATCTTCCCTATACTAACCATATCATACGTCGTGACTTCGCGAGGTTCTCTCCAATCAACCAGCACCCATCGATCCTACCTTCGGTTGGCTTCACCAGGGATTGAGATGGGACCACATCCTCACCCGAAAATGGAGAGAACATCTCAACGTATCTGGACCCTACAACTATTCTATTCATGTTGTGTTTGTTGGTTGAAAAATAGCTCCACAATATAGAATTGGTTTGAAACTATAGATATAATGTATAATATAATGTGTATATATATATACATCCACCATAAATCTTGGTTATCGCAGGGCTTCAGGGTTTGTGTTTGATCCGCAGCCAGATATACTCATACCGCATATAAGTGCTGTAGGTTCGACGGTCCGACCCGTACGAGGGCACCATTAGCCAAGCCATGGTCAAAGCATGGTATATGGTTTATGGTCATCCATCCCATAGTGGGAATCCTGAAAAGTGGTATATAAATCCCTATGATTAATGGCATATATATATATATATAGGTAATATTATATAATATGTAATATGTATCCATATATATATATATTATATACATATACTAATATTTACAGTATTCATATATAATATATATATATATATGGGTAAATTATAATATTTCACTAACCTGAATTGTTGGGCCATTTTGGGATGATTCCCCTATAAAAACCATGATTTCCAGTGAGGGAGAACAGTGAGGTCGCGATGGTTGGGATCTCTGGGGACCGTTGAATGGCTTGGTTTCTTGGGGAACATCGAAACCGGAAACCATGGATTTTCCCATGAAAAATAGGGGTTTCCTGTACTGGTTAGTGGTTTGGAACATTTTTTTTCCGTAGATTGGGAATAATCATCCCAATTGACTTTCATATTTTTCAGAGGGGTTGAAACCACCATGCAAATTGTCCCTTACACCACTCCATTGACGCCAGAACTAACCGGACAAATATGTGAAAATGTGAATGTGTTTTTTCCCATGAAATATCAGCAGTGACTTGTAAAAAATATCCTTACGCTAATTCATTCAAGATGTTTTTCAACCGTTGGTGAATGATCCGGTACCTGGAAGTGCAGTTCCAATAGTTCCAGTGAACTAAGTAGATATACAACATAATTATATCACATACCCTCTGGTAAACTAACATAGCTATGGAAAATCACCATTTTTAATGGGTAAATCAACCATAAATGGTCATTTTCAATAGCTATCTTGACATAACCAGAGGGTAACCATGGTTATAAAAGTAACCTCAACTGCACCTCCAAGAATCATTAAGTTTTCCTATTCACAATTTTGATTTTTTAGGATGTGGTAGAACCCTGCAGATATCCACCATAAACCCCAGACTCATCCTAGTTATAAAACGCACTATCTATGATCTATCGCTCGATATGTCCATGTCAACTATATATCATAGAATACACCTATAGATCATAGATAAACAATCACCGTATGATCAATGGCCATTTCAGGAACCTAAATTGGAGATACCTACCATATATAAGGCCTAAATTTCAGGGAATATCCCCACAAAATGTGGCCTTATATGATATTATATGGTACAGTACCTCCATTTTAGGATCCTGAAATTCCCATTGATAATATGTAGGTGTATAATGATACTATAATCCATGAATTTATCTATCATTGTCTTAATTTATATAAACAATGATATTATACCCAGTAATTACCATGATACTAGTATAGGTAATATCATTATACCCTATAATTTACCATGATATCATACTACAAACAATGATATTATACCCTATAATTTACCTGTAAATCATTGTCTATGATCTATCAACCCTAGAATTCACCGTATGCAACTCATCCACCATGGCCACCGGAGCCGAGAGATCAGAGGCACCCAGTGTGTTTGGTGCAGCTCTGGAATACCATGGGAAAACCACCATGGAATCTACAAAGAAGCCAATGAAACATGGCCAAATGAAGTAGCTATGTGAAAGATGTTTTTCCTAGATCCATATTCCTGAAGTTATGGAAAACCATTGCCAATAGATAGATCTATATTCCAAAAGTTATGGAAAACATTGGAGTTCTTCTATGTTTGATAGATGAACATCATTTAACCATTGCCGAATCTGTCAATCCCAGCTTAAAAAATCATATCCATACACATCGAAAAAAAGCATCTATTTAAGCATACATTTCCCCTAGTTAATCTAGTCAGTATATGTATATAATTGTGCTGTTATACGCTTTTATTTTGGTGAATAGTTGAACTAGTTGCTGAGAAAACCCTAACTTTGTAATCCAGTTGGCAAAATAGTTACAAACATCAAACCAACTCCCCTATTTGCCAGATGCCAGATGCCTTTTAGTTTCTGTTTCCACATCTCGCGACTCGCCCACTCATCGCCATGGATGCTGTATGTTCTGATCCTCCTGTGGCTCAGCGAAAACTGCCGCCCAAAAAGGATGCTTCACATACCGAAAATAACCAGTCTTTGTGGTTCCGGTACCCCATGATTGAGCTGTGCATCTACTACATATATAATATGTATATCATTATCATCAACATGGGAGTGCTATCAGAACTCATCATGGACACTGAGGATTTCAAATTTCGTGTATCAAAAATCAGCTGGGTACCCGAAATTAAAAGTGGCTGGGAGAAATCTGGACTGAATCGGATTTGCCACGGAAAGCTGGGCTTCAAACTGGAAGGGTTGATCAGTAAGCCATTGTTTGATTGGGGATTTGACATGATCTCATCATCATTAAATGGGAAAATACCCAGTCTATGGAATATGTATATATATATATGTATTGCCTTGTGAAATGCGCAATTAGATTGGTTGGTAGAAAAAAATGGGGGATTGGTGGAGCAGGTTTGATAGATGTAGCACTTCTTGTCGTGCTAAAATCATTTTTTTTGCACTGTACCCAAGAGTAAGCATGTCATCTAGGAAATGAGGTATAGCGGGAACATTAGCGCAAGCAAGGTAAACAAGGATAATTATTTCAATGGACTGGCTCCAAAATGGGATGTGCAGACAGACTTTCTCGTATATTCTTGTGATTGGCACGTGGTCAGGGAAATGCAATTGGTGACTGTCCAGAACCCCATCAAACATGCTATAGCGATATTCACACGTCCCTTTTAACAGTGAAGTATTCGAGTCCAAGCATCTCAAGAAAGATATATTTGACCATCAGTCTGGATGGTTATGTCTTTGCATTTCCTGTATAATTAGTAATTTGTACAACATGGCCCCCTGCCAGTCTTGCCTGGTTGGTAAACCCCATTCAACTGATACCGTAAATCCGATCGTCTTTGGAGTCGTAAACCAACTTACGGGGCCCCACATTTCTTTGTGGCTACCCGGAGTCATCTCGAAGTAGCTGGACCCTTTAACATTCATCAGATCTCCCACAATTTCTCTTACATAGATCGGTGTTATATGGTGGGTCAAAATTGGGCAAGTGTTCGCCTGGGTGAAATCACAAGTGAAATGTTGGCCTTGACCCATGGCCTTTGCTCCAAAAATGTGGTGGTTTTAGTACTTTACCAATCGAATTTGACCAATAACACAAACTTATTTCAGATGATCTACCATGTGTATCCATGTGTCCAAAAATAACATCCCCAGTGTGTTTGATCGTAGGTGATTTTCATATCATATCACGCCCCGAAAACTCCTCATTATCCTCCAAATCCCAACTTAATCCTTTAGAATCTTTAGAATCCAATCAAGTCCTGTATAGAACATGCTTTAAATCCAATTGTCATCCTTCTTTAAACCAAAAAAAACTCCAAAAGCTCATCTAATATGAAATTATATGAAATTCTTCCCATGTTATCCTCTAGAATCTCATGATTCAACGTGTTAAGCAGTCGCCGAGGAACTCACTCTGCCTCTGCCATCCCACAATCAGCCCCACGCCCAAGGCTCTGGTACGCCGGAGGTGCTGGAACTGTTGCTGCCAGCATCGAAACAACCAGAGTTACTTCGGTGGTGAAGAAAACGACCCAACGAATGTGTCTCGGAGCAGAGGGTTGACACGGTGACCGGTGATCGGCTGAAGAAATGATGGGGATTATAATATAACATTTATTCATGATATAGCAGTACAATTTTTCATTTTTATTATTATGACATAATACATCAGACATGGTATAAATCGATGTGTATTTTATGTTTATTCAATTGTTATGGTTTCAAATCATTTTATCATATTTTATCCATTTATGTCCATTCCATTTATGGTTCTATTTGCAGAAGTGACGCAACAAATTACAAACAGAAGGGCCAAAGGAAATTGGGCATTTCCAAACTATGCCTGCCCAAGTTTCTTATATGGATAAGGTGTTTTGATAGTGGATTATTCTATATGCAAGATGAAGCTATCAGTTATGATTATTTATTGCCACATATTTACTTTATACATGCATATACACACTTGTGTTTTATCTCTATTCTTATCTGTATGCGTATTTTTTTTGGTATCCTTATTTACACGTGTTTCCACTTATAAGTCTAATGTGGGTTTGGTGGCCGAGCATCAGGGGAAAACACCCAACTTTGTTGGCCGAGCATCATTGTTTGTATGAATATGGTAATGTTGGTGTATTTCTTCAATTTTAAATCATACTACTGTCTATACATGTGCCCGATTTGTAAGTTTTATTTAATGGATATGGTAATTGGGACGAGAATAACTATTGCGGAATCATTATACCCCGTGACAATTTAGTAAACATATTTCAATATCCTTCCACAACTATCAATCATGTTCGGGGGTTATTGTCAGGTATCGCGCTTGCAGGTGTATACTCATTTTTTATAGACCCAAATCAATCATTGCCTTTTATAAACAGATAGGCATCCTGTATTGTTCAACGGATGGTGAGTATTTGTATATCTTATTGAACATCCTGCAGATCAGCTCTCGTAGGATTAAAAGGGCCCCTTTTTGAAGCATTACTGAACATAGGGATTCATTGGTGATTTTGGGAACAGTTTTTGTTGATTTATAGCTTCATGAACTGTTGGGTTTAGGGTGGATCTTTATCATTCCAGAATCGGTGAAACAAACGAAACCAACTTACAACTTGGGCCTCTGCTTGAAAGGACTTTCCATTGTGAACTATCTTTGGTCAGAAATGGAACAAGTGACAAAGTGGGGCCTATTGCAAGGTTGGTTTATAAATCCAATAACGTCTATGATGCTTATAACTTGTAACTATAGCTTTTCATGGACTTACAAACCAACTTATAGCTGGAGGATGCTTGGGGGCCCCACATTGTACTGCAATAGTGTGTTTTTGTTCGCAGGGTACAAAAATTCGAATCGAGTGTCCATGAGCAGCGATACCCTTTGATTGTGAATTACTGGACAATTCTCCAGAGAGAAAAACAAAAAACGTATTTCCATGGGGATTTTCCATTTTAATCATTGGAGACACCGGAGGTTTTGGAGACTTCCTGGGAAAATCCCCATGGAAATACGCACTTCCATGACAATTGTTATATAAACATCGTTAATTTGTTTAAGCATCGTCTCTGCAGGAGAAAGATGGAGAAAGACAAGTTCATTTCTGTTAGTTGATGGTGAACCAACCAAACTGGGGTAAGACTTGTCTTAACCTTCCAAAATGAGGATTCTAACTCCTGTACATGATGATTCGCTGATGCTCACTTCATGAGTACTAGCCTCACTTAGTTTAATGATGTTTAATGGGAATCGGTCAGTAATCGAATATGTGAACTGTGAAGCCCATTGCAATATGGATAAAGGTCCAGAAAGAACCTGTGGAATTTTTCACCAGCATGATTCTCTTTGGAGTCAGATACAGATCGCCCCCGGGTCACTGAAGCATGGCAGACTGCGGGGTCCACAAGTACACCAAAATGATGAACGGAACAAAAACACGGCCATGCTTTGTCCAATCGGGGTGTGTTAGACTCTGGGCCCAGTGAACAGCTGGTTGGTGGTTTGGAACGGCTGGTTAGATTGGGAATAGTAACCCCAACTGACACTGACTAATATTTTTCCAGAGGGGTTGAAACCACCAACCAGATAGAGTCCTCAAGTCTGTATGGTTTTTTCATATTCCCATCCCAAGAGATGGGATATCTCATCTCATCATCGCAATTGCTCAGCATATTTTCTTCAGGAAAAAAACACCAAAAAACAGTGGCTTACGACTACCAGGGGGCTTTACAAAAATTCAAGATGGATATCACTAAATAATACGAAATATAGGTCCAGGATGGTCCAGGTCTTTGTTGGCTGAAAAACCATGCAAACAATTCGATTATACGTGTATATATATATAAATATTAATATACTCTCCAGTAAATGCATATGCTATACTAGTGGAAAGTAAGCTGCCACACCCCTTGTGAACGGCAGGGTCAAGCTGTTTGAAACGGAATGGTAGGCGCTGTCTCCACCCTATCGCCGGCCGTCTCCGAGTCTTCCAAGGAAAACACTTGGGCAGCAGAAGTAGCTGAGCCGCAGGTGTACACCTTGGACGTCAGTGAATGGAGATGCAAAACTGGGGATACGTACGATTGGTGGGGGCCGGGGGCCCCGTTCCATAGCTAAGCAGCTAAGTTCACTTATAAGTTGAACAACTATGGTTTATGGTAGATTTTTACTGTTAATGAGGTGTATAAATCAACAAACAGAACTAGGGGGGCCCACTTTTCTTTGTTGGACTTATGGTGATTCACCCTTTGGGATTTTGTGTTTGCGTTTCGGAAGCCAGACTTTCCATTGCTATGTTTAAGATATTTTAGATTACGATTCATTTCCAATAGTAGTAAACATTACCATGCTTATTTAACCCCCATGGTAATTATGTCTTTTAAGTAATCCATAGTGCATAACCAATAATTATAGGGAATGTATACATTATCGCTAGAAGTCGAAGCAACTTCGCAGGTGGGAAGCAACCATTAGGGATGTATAGTGGACTTGTGGTGAGTCAACAAACAAACATGTTTGATTCAACAAAAATGGTGGTATAGTGAGGATAGACTTATGGAATCTTATGGATGAATTGTAACGAATTTACTGCATTGTCACTGTAAAGGATTGTTGATAACATTACCAATTGGCCGAACCCTTCAGATTTGTGAAACAGAACATGTTTTTGTTGTTGTCCAGAGCAGATGGAGTTTTAGCATGACTCGCTGAAGGGATCCTAGCCATACAATTCCATGTCTTGCGGGACTACTTGAGTGTGAGTCGCACTTCGAAAGTGGTTCAAGACCAACATATAACCCTCTTATATGTATACATATTCTATCGGGTTCATAGTATAGGGCATAAACCACTTACCAACTGGGATGCACATCCAAGTAGATGGGTTTCCAATAGAAATTGACTTGTGTGGAGCATCAAACTATACCCAACTTAGACAGTTTGGCGCAAAACAGCTTTGAAACGGGAGTGCAGCCTGAAATGACTTTTTGGGAGTTAGACTAGTTAAACTATTCAATTATTCAAAGTGGGATCGACACCCAAGAGATTCCCTACTCAAAACTTCATTTTGAAAGGAAATTCACCAAGCTTTTGACACCTGCTCCAATTGACTAGCAATGATGTCTTTGGTGAAGTGATAGCAACGACGCAACAGCATCACATGCATTGATGTTCTGATTCAGGGAAATCATCCAAGTCATGTGTTGCTTCCAGTTGTTGAAGAAAAACTGTGATTATAGAACTGCCAGTGGGTCTCCACTGAGGTTCCAACATTTAGACGAATATATGCGGATAGGTCACACCTCTTATATCAATTTATATCATATTTTGGTGGGATGAACATACATAAATCCCAGCTATTTTATTAGTTTAGTGTTCACCAGCTAAACAGGCTTCATTGACGATTGCGCTGCGCTTCTATTCCGTTGACGATCTTACTGGCCTTTGCATGGGCATGGTTTTGGGGTCCCACCACTGACCTTGCCCGCTTTCGTCTTGCGCCAGGGCTGGGACCAGTGCTTGGCGGCTTTTCGGTACAGCCCGTGCCATACGCGCGCGGGCCTGTGCCAATTCTCGCTGCGGAGTCCTCTGGAGGAAGGGAAGCCAAGGCTTCGACCACTGTACGCTGTGAGGCCGTGCAAACATGCGTGCAGACATCTGTCCACACAGGGACTTGTCGGTACTTGACAGTATCGCCATTGGTGGCCTCCACGGCAAAGCCAGCAGAGCGGTGCAACCAAGGCTCGGTGGGCGCTGGGACCGCTGTGGTTTCCACGAAGTTCGTGGTGCCAGTATTGGTGCTGGCCGAGGGCAACGCACATCCGAACGACTGCAAATCTCAGCTCTCTGACCTGCACCGACTACAACAACCATAGTTCTTGGGGCCCCCAAAAAATGGCCATCTCCCAACTTTCTGAGGGGCCCACTTAGGGGTGCAGTTCACGTGAACATCACATGGGTAAATAACTATAGACTATAGTAATGTGGGTAAAACCAATGCCATTTGCACCATCCCCCAGTCATCACCATTTTTTATAGGTGGTATGTTTACCATTCCCAGTCATGGGTGGTTTATGACATTGTTTCACCCACATTATACTATATTATTAACCAAGTTTAACCATTATTAACCATTATTAACCAGATTAACCAGATTATACTATAGTTATTAGAGGGCCCCCATCTCCAAGTTATGGTGACTATGTTATACCCGAGTTCCATTTGTGAAACACACCAGGCCGTTCTTCGATCTTAGGCAGTGGTTGCAGGCACTGGCACTCTTGGAGACCTTGAAAGCTCAAACGGTGGCTCCGCGGCTCGATTTCAACGTAGAAAGCATAATTTTTTGCTGGTAGGAATCCAGGCTTTTTTTTGGGTGGGACCAAAAAGTGGTAACATGGGTAAATTTGGTGAATTTGGTGGAATTTGGTGGTTTCATGAAGAAACCACTGGTTTTTAGTAGAAAAAAGCAGAAGTTTGAGCATTCTTAGTGGTTTCAACCAATTTTGACCTTGACCGCCAGTTGTACAGACAATACAATACAAGGTGGGCCCCCAATTCAGTAGCATAAGTGAACTGTTGGCTAATTTATGGTAGATAAAGTTATATATATATATAATATATATATATATATATATTATGTATGAGTTGATAGGGTTTATAAAACAAACCAACAAACATAACTCGGGGGCCCCGGCTTGGAGAGATTAGTGTGGGAACCAACAATACACGTACCATGGCTGGGGATGGTAAACTTAGCACCCATAAAAATGGTGATGACTTGGGGATGCTTTATGGCATTGGGTGAATCTCACATTCATAAAAAATAATGTGGTTCCAGTTATCAGTGGATATTTATGTGTCTATATATATATTTATCATTATGATTATGATTATTAATTATTCTCATTATAATTATTTATATATATATAAAACCTGATTTAACCAGAGATATAGGGGTTATATCTCAGCTTATGTTTTTTTTCACTATGGTTGCCCCACATTTTTTCATCTCGCCTGTGTCGAGCCCAGGACGGCTGTGACGTGCGCGGTGCTGGTGAAGTGCTGCGGGAGTCAAGATGGCAAAGCAGAGGACGGGGAATGGCATGGTGAATGGCGCTGCATTTGCTGAATCTTAGTATCTAACTTTGGTGTATACCTAGGTGAATTCTATGATTCTACGGTTTATGGTATGAGAATAATTATATATTATTATATTATCATATATTATCATATATTATCATATATTATCATATATTATCATATATTATCATATATTATCATATATTATCATATATGATCATATATTTTCATATATTTTCATATATTATCATATGTCTATGATGTTTTTCCCAATCGGAAAATTCAAGGATGAAATGGCTAGTAAATGATGTTACTCATTAGCATATGTACTTTTTCCCCTCAGTAACTGGTTCTAATAACCTGGTGATAGTAAGTCACTGATTTCCTGCGGGTTTTCCCTTTCATACTTCGGTGAACTAACCTCACAAACGCTAACCAGTTGTTAAGTGGGATGAATCGCCAGGCAGTCTGGCAGTTTGGGACCAAAGTCGAAGATTTATGTTTGCTTTATCATCATTTCTTCCGGGCTATCTGGGGCATCTTGTTCTCTTGTTTATAAAAATTGTGTGTGCACCTGAAGCAAATGCAGGGAAATTTGTGGGTTTCATATGTTTCATAGATTTTCATAGCATCATGGCGACCATCCAGTAAACAAATCTAAACTAATCAACAGGTGAGTGACACACATCCACCATAGCGGAGACAGCAGCGTTGGAAGTCGTGGAGCGACAGCTGGATCCAATATGGGCATACGTATACATATAATCTACATATAATCATATACATATAGTCATATACACAATCATGATATGATATAATATTATATAGATTTATATAGTATAGTATAGTGTAATAGAATATAATGTAATATAATGTAATATAATGCATAAGTATGGCATCTACCCGGTTCTGCATGGATCACCAGGTGCCATTTGTGTCGTAGCTGGGGCCCCGGTTTTTCCCCGCGGGCCCCTGCTCCAGGAGATCTTCGAGGAAATGCTGCGGCGAAGAGTGCAGCCCGACACTTGACGCTGCCCGACTACTCATTCAATGGAGGTACTGCCCATCTATACCATGGCTATGTTAGTCAAAACCAGAGGCTACTATTTTCAATGGGAATTTCAGGATCTTAAAATGGAGGTACTGTACCATATTTTTGGCCATATTTTGTGGTGATATTCACTTACATAGGCCTAAAACATAGGCCTTATATATGGTAGGTACCTCCATTTTAGGATCCTGAAATTCCCATTGACTCATTGATTTTTTGCCAAAAAAAGAAACAATGGGGAAATAGATGCAGCAACTATCAATACTGGAATATACAATTTATATCTATTTATAATACTCCAGTATTCCAGTTTTCTATGATATTCCAATAATCTACTTATCATAGAATATTGGAATATTATACTAGATGTTTTTTAAAGCAAAGAATTTTCAATGGGTGGATTGAGCATGTTGCTCCTCTTGGATCCAATTGAGTTTCCTCTATCCAGTCCAGGAAGATGAACCCGTTTTATCCTGCCGCATTATTCTTTGCACTATTTAAGTTTTGCTGAGGTTAGTGTAGGGGTGCCTTGATGATGCAGTTTATGTTGTTTATGTTCCTAGCATAGAAAACATATCCGCGTTACCACCATGTCCCTTTAGAAACAAACGCTGACCGTTGCTGAGGACGTTTTCACCTACAGCTCCTGGGCTGCAGACAGCCCTGGAATAGCCACTGCTGTTTTACAGGGGCTGTCTTAAGATAGAGAATCAACGAATCCACCAAAGTAAACCGTCTTATAATAGGGATATGTTCGGGTATGTTTGTCCTAAAATGGGGGACACAATACCTCACTCTGCCCATTTCAAGAGAGAAACTGACGCCACACCGAGTCAGGCCATGACTACAAGTATCACGGAACATCATACACACATCAAAAGTCTAGATGTCGACAGTCGACATAGTCGTGAAAAAGGATCAGAAGTCAGGACCACCGATGTGTTCTCATTTTGGATGCGGTTCACAATTCTTATGTTCACTCAAGCTGATTGTCTTCATATTCTGGTTGGTGGTTTGGAACATTTTCTATTTTTCATTATTTTTCCATATATTGGGAATGTCATCATCCCAACTGACTTTCACTCCATCATTTTTCAGAGGGGTAGGTGGCTCAACCACCAACCAGATCACATGGTGAAAAGATGTGGAACGCAAAACACGTAAAACACCCCGCAGATTTTCGGTCGACAAATCCATAAGGTGCTTTGATTGGTGCTTGCAGCCGAGGCCGAGGGGTGGAACGGTGGAACCACATGTCACCCACTGAGGTGCTGGGAATGAAAGATGGTAGTGTTTTGGATACGCTTTTTAACATAAATTTACAATTCGGATACGCTGCTTGCAAGTCCTCTTAGCTGTTGTATAGCTCTTGGATTACGTTCTTGTAGCATGCATGCATACACATTATGTTCTTGTTGCCATGGATTCTGAGGGAATGGGGGGGAAATTGGGATGGACACTATAAGCTAGATAGCTTGGCATACGGGTTTATCCAAAACAATGGAAAGACCCGTAATTAATCGCTTTTCATTGTGATCCTATGACGACATATGACACTTGTAATTTTGGGGCGTACAAAACCCATGTTTTACCCGTGCGCCACATGTATTTTTGCACCATGTCGTTTGACAGAGCGACAATCTTTCGTGGCAAATTGCAATCAATCAATGTCCAGTATTGTCATGTCAAGAGTGTCCTATTTTTCCGGCGTAGATGCAACACACCTGACTTTGGTGCAGCCTCCGGCTGCGGATTTGCCGTCAGATCAGATCGCCTTTATCTATGGGAGATGACCCAGGTGACTGGTTTTTCCTCTCGTATGTTTGTTTGCCCAGCTATATCCAGCTAACAATGTATCCTTTTCATGGTTAGTATGTAAGTTTAGCCATGAGATGCCATATGATAATGGATAGGATAGAACGTTTTTGAGGATCTTCAAACATCAGATTTGTTTTGATGTTCATTAGCCTGAGGTAATCCAACCGGTGTAGAGGTTTGGATTATCCTATACTTTTCTCCCACAAGGTAAGGCCCCCGTTTACGATAGCCAAACTTGACTCACTTGATGAACTGTTGGCTTGATTAGGGGGATATATCGAACTAGATATTGGTTTATAAAGCAACGAGCATATCTTAGGGGCCTCACATTTATAGCCTTATAGCCCTTAACATCCCTTAACACTCATAGCCATGGGAGGCCATGGGCTATTCCTGCAACGAGGTGGTGAGTCACACTAGTCATATGGTTTACCACACCAGGACCCTTGCATACCCTTGGAACAGCTTGGGTTTACCACACCAAAACATACACTCTGGGTAAACTAACATAACTATGGTAAATCATTATTGTTTATAAGGCAAATCAATGTAAATCATCTATTTCTATGGGCCATTTTCAATAGCTATCTTAAATTACATATCCTAAGTAACTAGTTGGTGAACAATATCACTTCAATGGTGAACATAATATCACTTCATTGGGCCTTTTTTAGCCACTTATAACTGCGGCCATGACTGCACCTGGTGAACATGGGGCAATCTTCCATGACTTGTCCCCCAGGCAGTGACTTCGATGCAGCCATGCGACACTTCAGGGAGATGGAGGCGACCTGAAGATGGGTGAAGGGATTTAACCATCAAGAAGGGAGATAAGCATGGATAACTGGTTGGTGGTTTGGAAATGTTTGGAACATGTTTTATTTTTAGATATATTGGGAATAATAATCCCAACTGACTAATATTTTTCAGAGGGGTTGAAACCACCAACCAACAGTGGACATACAACATTATACAACAAATGGGATATGGTTCGATATGATCATGGGTGTAGGCGTTTGAACTAAAGCGTTTTAATTTGTTACAATGGAGAGGTAATGGGGACAGTGGGAAATCATTTTTGATTTGTCTGAAAATTATTGATGAAAATGGTGTGTCCCCACAATTACCACTTTAATGGGTTGATGATAAACCATTGGATCTTGGAGTATAATGTTTTCAGACAAAGCCATATTTATACCTTGGTAAATTAACATACCCTCTGGTAAACGTTTACATAACTATGGAAATCACCCTTTTTTATGGGAAAATCCACTATTTCTATGACCATTTTCAATAGCTATGTTTGTTTACCAGAGGGTAACTATTGAAAAAAAACTGAACTAAATAGAAGTTTATAGCTGGGGAAATCAATCTATAAACGGTGATTTGTCCATAGTGATGTTAATTTACCAGAGGGTACACCTCGGTAGTTCATACATATGATACCTGCCAAAATTTTATTACCAATATTTGGAATAATGATATCAGAACGTAAATAGGGTAAATACTGCTTAGTCATTATTCGAGATACCCTCCGGAAAATCAAATATAGCAATGGAATATCCACCTTTTGTAGATGATTTTCCCAGCTATAAACCTGCATGTTCAGTGGATTTCCCTTGCCACGTTTGATAGCCAAATGCCAATAGTTGGTGATTTTATACCTTACTTTATATTGAATTAATGTAAATTATCCCAGGCAATACGGGTAAAAATAGTAGAAATAGATAGACATAGTTAAAGAAGAAAGGTTTACGAAAATTTTCATTCCATATGGATCCATGGATTTTCTTCGGAAGTATGGCTGAGCTATGATTTAGGGGGTGAGCCAAATACCTTCTCATTAAGGTATTTGGATCACCCTTTGGATTTGTTCGAACATGTCCGAAATTATTGGGTGATTCCCAGTTTGGAGTTGGATCAAATTGGATCAAATTGGATCATGGATATCCAACCCAACTGATATCCGTACAGGAAAAACCAAATGAATGTATATAAAATATATATATATATATATACATATTCATGATATAGGTTTTCCACATCTTTTCAGGTATAAGTTTATCACAATCCAATACAAAGAACAGATCTGGAAAACCTATGGTTCAGGTTTATAAATCCACTTAACTTAACTATATTTATATCATAAACCATATGCAGACCATAGCTATTGGATCTATAAACCCACCAACTTAGCCCCACCTTCCACTCTTCAGTTCCGGGGATCGTCCACGGTAGCGAACGGGTTTTCGCGACTTTTTCGGGCCATATGTTCTTGATGTTTTAGGGCCAACTATATCAGCAATTAATTTTACGAAGAAAAATATGGGTTTATTTCATGATATATTTCACCAACTAGTTCTAGTTCATTAGTGAAAATTCCATTGAAAAAGCTGTTCATTGGGCCATATGTTCTGGGGATGTTGCCTGGAACCTGACAGTCCTGACACAAACATATGTTAAACCCTCTGGTTATGACTAACAGTTCGCCAAGGAAGCCATGGCCCATAGAAATAGATGATTTTCCCAGCATTAATACCTCCATTGATGGTTGGGATTTTCCATGGCGAACTGTTAGTCATAACCAGATGGTAGATCCTATACCTCTAATTCAGTTACCTGAACTGTCCCCTGAATTCCCTGATATTAGCACCTCGATTATGCCATTGTTGGTTTTGTTTCATCCAACTGGAACGCCATGTGTGGTGAATAGATTTGCGCTCCAACATCTACTGTAATGTGTACAGATGAATATATTATTGCATTGTATATGCATCATATATATATACACATCTTATGTAATATATCATATTGTGTAAATCAAGTTATAATGACATATACTGGTTGGTGGTTTGGAACATGAATTTTATGACTTTCCATATATTGGGAATGTCATCATCCCAACTGACTTTCACTCCATGATTTTTCAGAGGGGTAGGGCTCAACCACCAACCAGTATCACTACACATGATGCACATGTGTGTTTTACCCTGTGGTAATTTAACATAGCCATTGAAAATCACCATTTTTAATGGGAAAGTCCACTATCAATGGTCATTTTCAATAGCTTTTTTGACATAACCAGAGGGTACATGTCTTGGTCGTTCGGTGCCTCCCAGTCGTTGTTGGTGCGGCCCCAGGCGATGAAGATCCAGGCAGATGTGACATCCTTCAGCGCGCTGCTGAGTGCCTGTGAGAAAAGCCAACGGCCGGCACCTCGGTACCACTGGTCGGGACATGACATGATGGTGGTGGAACAAAAACCACGATTTTTTCCAGGAAAAACTATGGAAAAAATGGTGGTTTTGTGGAAAACACATGATTTTTCCAGGAAAACTATGGAAAAATGGTGGTTTTGTGGGAAAAAAACACGATTTTTTCCAGGAAAACTATGGGAAAATGGTGGTTTCTAAAATACAGAAAGCATGAGAACTTGATGGTTGAGGGTCAGAGAGACCCCCTGGTAATCATGGCAGTTGAAAACAACCACTGAACCACGTATGGTTTTACCCATAAACAATGAAACATGCTGAAGAAAAAACAAACAACCATGAAACAATGTGGATGGACATGAGAAAAACATAAATTTAATCGCAACAAGATGCCCAAGGAAAAATGGGATGCAACTAGGACAAACATGTGGGTCTCAGAACAACGGAGAATTCAGGGTGAGATCCTCTGACAAGTGTGGACTTCAGCAGACCAACTTTGAATGTCATCAGCTGGGATTTCAAGTACCCTCTGGTAAACTAACATAGCTATGGAAAATCACAATTTTTAATGGGTAAATCCACTATAGATGGCCATTTTCAATAGCTTTTTGTATGTTTACCAGAGGGTATTTTTGGACGATGAAGTTAGCAATCCCACTACTGGAAGGATCATCTTAAGGCGGGATGATTACACAGCTATCGGATGATTTTCTGGTTGTTTACCAGCTTAGGAAGTGCGCACAATAACCATCTTTAACTGTATTTATATCCACCTATAGGAGCTTATAGTGGTGTTTTGCACATATAATATATGGTATCATCGAGCGCCTTCCACACGTGCTACTATCCCTGCTATCGCTGAAGAAGATGCAGGTCACGGTCAGGCAATTGGGACCCACACGAGGCTCAGCCAATGTCGTTCGTCGAAGACTTTTAAGTGGAATAAACTAAACTTTGAGCACCAGTTCAATGGTCGCGAGAGGCCAATCTTTGCACTTGCGCAAGTGTTTTGGATTTCGGGCCACCGTTGCGAAGTTGCCGACACAAATATTGACTTAGAAGACTGGTTGCACAACAGCATGTACACCATTCCCTTCAACATCCCTTCAACATATAGTCGGAGAGTTTTAGTTCCCTCAAACGTGTACCAATGGACAGATCAATGGCTTATTTTAAGGACAAATCTGCAGGAAACCATGGTTTTAAATGGTGTTTTCACATGTTTTAAGCATCATTTTTGTGGGAGTTTCTGTGAATTTTCCCCATCCAATTGCTGGGAATTTAACATGATTTAAACATCCCTGGTGTTGATATCTTGAGACGCCCATAGGACGTGGTTGTCACGTCTTTGGTTTGGGTCTGAAAATGGGGTACCACCATTTTATCCATGCTTTACTGGTTGGTGGTGACTGGAACCATGGCTTCTTAATGGGATTTTTGATAGTGGGACTTAATGGGATTTAATGGGATATAATAATCAATAATGGAACCATGGGATTTTATGCCTGTCCATTCAGTTGGGAATTTCATCATTTCAACTGGCTAATACGTTTCAGAGGGGTAGGCTCAACCACCAACCAGTTTAGCATTATTTCCCCAATGACAATTAATTGCCATTTCGGGTCAGACCTTGGTCAAAGTTCCCTCAAGATCTCCCAACGTGTGCTTTCCCAACTCTTAAAACGTAGGGCCGTGGGGTCCTATTGACACCTACAAGGTGGTGCCCAGTCAAAAATCAGCAATCTAAACCCACCCAATAGTTATGCAGTTATACCGAAAATCACATGTAATCACCAGAAAAACCCTCAGATTTACCAATAAACATCTATAAACCAACCTGGCGAAGGATTTCAGGATCACCACCTTGATGGGAGCTGCATGCAATGACTTGTGCATCCAAGGTATCAGAGGCAACGGAGATCTTTCAGTCCATGAAGTTTCAGCAGGTTTCTCCAAATCACGTGACCTACAGCCACTCGGCCCGCTCGACAGTTTGGGCTGTTTTGGAATTCTTTGTTTTTTTTTGGTGGCCGATCGGATACTCTTTACGCAAAGACTGCTATTGTAGTTTCCTCTGTCTGTGATTTGCTACCTTTGGATACCTTTGGTACCCTTGTCACTTACATTTTTGATGTTCTTCAATGGGAATTTCAAGATCCTAAAATGGATGTACTGTACCATATAAGACCATATGCTGTTGGGATATTCCCTTACATAGGCCTTATATAGGCCTTATATATGGTAGGTACCTCCAATTTAGCTTCCTGAAATGGCCATTGATCATACGGTTATTATTTATCTATGAACTGTAGGTGTATTCTATGATTTATAGTTGACATGGACACATCGAACGATAGATCATAGATAGTGCTTTTTATAACTAGGATTAGTCTGGGGTTTATGGTGGATATGGCTATTGAGTTCTCCTTTCAGAGTTGTGTCGGGGGATGTTTGGGGAGTCAGAAAATGCTGTCGGTGTCACTGGATTGATGGAATGTGTGGTGACGAACATACCACAACTACATGCTTTCACATGTGCTTTTATTCCGCCATCTGAAGAAATAAATGCAAATGACATCAAATGACATGATGGTCCCAATGTATATAATATGTATATAAGATGTATATAATATGTATATAATATGTATA
>Ga0126342_10001896_pt1 | contig 31122 bp, 29 predicted proteins | sample Cyp1metagenome_FD_92528 | JGI IMG/M metagenome (GOLD analysis project Ga0126342, IMG submission 92528) | Coral microbial communities from Lord Howe Island, Old Settlement Bay, Australia - Cyphastrea 1 metagenome | ecosystem: Host-associated > Invertebrates > Cnidaria > Coral ...
AAATGATGTTCTATGATGACCAAAATGATGTTCTATGATGACCAAAATGATGTTCTATGATGACCAAAATGATGTTCTATGATGACCAAAATGATGTTCTATGATGACCAAAATGATGTTCTACTTGTTTTCAAAATGATTGGACCACCTCAGCCGATGTTTGGATCCCAGGAAGAGGTGACCCTGTGGATCCAAGCTGTCTCCGGCGACAGCAGAGGCGCTGCCGCAGTATGGATGGATTTGGGTCTGTTTGAAAATGGGGTGCCCCTATTCCAGAAATGGAGCACCTGCCATAGCTTTCTGGATATCTTGGATCCGATTGGTTCAGAATGGCATTGGTTGAGCCATGGTGAGGTGACGAAACCTTTGGCAAGTGGCTGAAGGATGGACGGGTTCTTTGCAGCGTTGCAAACAAGATCCAACCAGGCCACTGTGCGGCCATGCTGCGACTGCTTTTGAGTTTGTTGGTTTGGAGCCCAATCTTTGTTGAATATGTAGCCATGTATACAGGATTATTGTACACTTCCGAAAGGTTGGAATAATCCAAGTATCTACCGTCATGCTCCCACTTCTTGCTGGCTGCAGGCATTATTCCCAATGTGAACTCTTCCAAGATGCCTTTCAAGCAGATGGTGCGCGCAACAGATCGCCCGAGCAGTTGCTGCATTCGGGGTAGCTGCATGTGGGGAATGTGTCACCAGCTGGATGATGAGAATTCACTGATGAATTAACTGCGAAAACGTGATGATTTGCCAAGATTGACTGGGCTTGGAAATCAACGAGTAGCCATTTTGTCAGTGCTGTGAAATGCTACAAAGGCAGATCCCCTTTTTGCAGTCCCAGGAAGGTGGGTCGAATCTCCAATTTAGTGGGCTGAATCATGTTTGATCCCTGTTTTGGTTGGTTAATCATTGTTTTGGTTGGTTGAATACCTCATTTTGGTTTGTATAACCGCCCGTTTTGTGACCTACTCAGATGAAATCTCCCTTGCGCCCAGCCAGGAGAATGTGACTGCGTTCATCCAGGCATGATATCGCTGAAGACGATTAACTGTGATTTTGGGATGGGGAAATTCTAAGATTATATCCATCCAGCAAACAGTTGACTTTATGACTTTATCTTTTTTTTTTCGCGCCAAGTTGGTCGGTTAATTGGCACTCAATTTTTGACCCACAGCCATACTTTGTGCCGTGGAGTCTGAATGCTCAATAGTGTACGGGAAGATGTTTGACACGGACCCTTGGTTTTGCACCTTAGGATGCCTGACATACTTCATTTGCATGGCTGAACTTTGGTGAATCCCCATGTGGTGAATCGACAGGCCTGCCGGAAGCTGGGTGTGTTGGAGAAAGATGTTTTTTCCACAGTGGACCTCTTTGAGGCTCCGAAATGCAGAAAGTGAGAAGCTTTGGGCACTTTGGGCGTCAAGGTCTTGAGATGAACAGATGAATGCTCCTCATGGCATCGACATATCGACATTGACAGATCCCTGTATGATGCATTGACGTGGCAAGGCCAAGAATCTGGCTTCTGTCCAGAGGCTTCCAATAAGGGCGGTCTTCATGGCTTCATGGATTTTTTTTCGGAGTTTTGATGGAAAACATGGGAGGATTCTGCAGGACTTCCCCCCTTTTGTTGTGGTCATAGTGGTCATTCCACATCTGAGTTGACCCTGCCCTGCAACGGCAACTGCCGGTTTTCAGGTGCATCTTCAACCTGGGTGCAGCAGTGCGGCGGACGGCTCCAGACTTCCAAGGAGCATCGGCGGACGCCGTTGCAACGCAGCAGATTCTGTGGGACAATAGCTATTAGTTGCAGGAACCGGGGAAAAACCAACAAACTGGTGAAACGCTGCTGGAGATCAACCTGCTTGATCTTGGCAGTTTTTTCACCACCAGGCCCCTTCCTGGGAGTGGCGCAAAATGCCAAAGTTGGAGACAAGAAACGCGAGAGCCAGGCCTTGGGAGAACTGGGATCTCGTCCATGAAGTGAATCGTTGGGGCAGTTTTCACCGATGGTGTATGCAAACAGTTCAAAGATGAGGATAATATGAGGATATAGATGACTAACTCAGATGATATAGACCAAGTCTAATTGTGGATAGTGACTTGGGCCCACACCCATGGGTAGGGTCAGGCTGAAATGATCCATATGCCCAGAGTCTGAGGGATGGATGGAAAGTCTATCTAAGAATTTGATTGATTCAAAGATTCGGAGTGTTGCAAAAACACAGGAAAGATTGGCACTTCGCATGTACCTTCCATCCAAGTTCAGCATGAGTGCCGCATTGTCGAGGTGCTAACCCAGTACACTGGCCTGCGGCAGGAGACTGTCACTGTGGAACCTTTGACTCTTCCCAAATTCACGTGATCAACGTTGATCAACATTGATCATCCCAACATTTGTTGAAACATCCATGATGGCTGTTGCTGCTGGTGATATCCGCAGGACATCGCCGATGAGCTGCGCTCTGGGCACAACGTCCGCGTGGCCGGGCAAGGGCCGTAGCGCCGGAGCGCCGTAGCGCCTTAGCGCTGTAGGTGTGTCGTCGAGGTCATCGATTTCTACCGAAAAAGCGCCCGGCGAAATGGGGTGACGAGATATGATAAGAACGACCGTTGAGATTGATGCTTTTTGACTTTGGAAATTTGTGGAAACTTGCGATGATTTCGAGTTGGAGACGATCCATTTTGATCCATTTTGGGGGTCTCAGGTCTTATGGCTTGCTTTTTTTGGTCGGGATTGATTCCTGGCTGTTTTGCCGCTGTGCTTTGGGGGGTTCGTAGGGTGTCACGTGTAGATCTGGGCCTCCAAGTCGGCGAGGTGGGCTCCATTGTGCCACATTGAGCCATGCCCATATTCTGGCTGCTGCAACTTCTTTCTTTTGAGACATCGTCTATATCATCCATTGAACAAAGACTGGTAATCAATTCATATTCCGGATATGATCTCATAGATAGACATCGTATAATTCACATCTACAGCTATAGCTTGCACATATGTAACATATGTAACATATTGTACTATGTGAAATCTATGTGATATCCATACGATATTAATCCCACTAAAAATCCCCACAATGGAATGATCCGAAGGCCATGGCGACGCCGGTGCCGGGGCAGACGGTGGACCTGGGCGTCTATGACCGGTTCCATGCCCGAGCCTTATGGCATGGCGCCAGGTTCCATGAGGAGTTGCTGGGGTATGGCAGGTATGGCAGGTATGGTTAGCAGCTGTTAGTATGAAATTTGAGAACATGTGCATCGTGTTGAAGTTTGCACCATTGACATTTATTTCTTTTGACCCTCAAAAACGGCCCAGGGTGAAGGGTCAAAAACGGTAAAACCATGGTTGCTTGATGGGTTTCAGGCAACTGGAGAATTCATCTCACGCTTCCTGAAGTGACGCTTCTTTTGCGCTACCATTGACCATGATTCACCTCAGGTGCACGCGCAGATGGAACATTTGCAGACCAAGTCAGTCGCCCAGGTCTTGGGATTTTGCCTCAGCCTTTGGCATCACAGCGCTGAGGTACCACGGAACTGGTGGGGCCGACACCTCCAAATGGGAATGGGCCGGTGGCTCAGTGTGGAGTTTCCTGCTCTGGATCCATCATCCCATGATTTGGATTTGGAGGCCACCAATATCCACAGAGATACGATGGCTTCCCATGTTGGCCACTACACCCGACTGGCGTTGGGGACCCCAGACTCGCTGACAATACTGTATGTTTCAATATTGCCGCTTTGCATACCTGCGGGTGTACATGAGTCATCTACCCATGAGTTACCTATCTACCTATCTATATTATATGCATGCGCAGACAGAGACAGAGGCAGACACTGAGTCAGAGCATTGACACATGCAGTGATACACACACACACAAGCACGATCAAGCACGTACATAACTGGACGTAGACAAGGCGAAGGGAAGATTCGATGGGACGTGACACAAACCTAAACCGATGGCCTTTCCCATAGTCGCCTTGTGGTCGCCTTGTGGTCGCCTTGTGGTCGCCATGGTGTTGACGCAGGTACTTCGCGCTCTGCGAGAACGAGCCAGTGGCGCGAGTTCGGTTCAATTGCTTGCAGGCGTTAAAGTGACGTGAGAACTGCGCAGATTGCGTGAACATGATTTTCCGGCGTTGGACATGGCATTTTTTTTGGGGGTTCAGAAGTTTCCAGGCTAAAATCAGTGGAATCAATTAAGATCAACCCGTACCGTGCTCCACTGGTGTCAGGCAATGATTCAGCCATGTGGGAAACCTCCTCTGAAAGACGACATGGAGGACAGCTCGGGGCAGCAAGGCCAAAAGGCAAGACGATATCAGCATATTTCGAAAGTCAGTGTAGCTTGAACATGTTTGAATCTTTGAATTCAGTTCTAATCTGTTTAAGATTGTTTCTCTTTATTTTGAAGGTGCCTCTTTTGGAAGTTCCATTAGTTGTCGACTTTCTTTAAAATTTGTGTGAAGATTTGCTCATGACTTCACAGGACTAGCTGAAGTCAGAATCGGGTCTTAGGTGTCACCGGTGTGTTTCGCGTGTGCTTGCGCAGTTGCAGCGGGCACTGCTGTGGTTAGCAACCAGAAATGTGACATATATGTGGCGGGAAGCAACCGCATTGTGTTGGAAGTTTTGGAGGAAAATCTGCTGCGGGGTCGATGTGAGCTCTTGGAGAGATTTGCTTAGATGCATGAGACATCACATTGGATGTTGTGGGTCTTCGACACCAAAGAAGCACACCAGGCATGACCACAATCACACAAGGAGGCCTTGGCATTGAGATTGGCTCACTATGAGCGGCATGCAAGCTGGCATAGTCTTTGTAGAAGCGTCAAGAAGCATTTTTCAAGACATTTTGAACACTTTAACCAATATGTTGATATTGTTCAAAAATCAATCGGCACAATCGGCTATTTTTTTGGAAGCCACGGAACTTTGACTTCACTGATGCGGACTTTGTCGGATTTGCGGTTAGTGCTTGGCTCAAGGCCACAGTTTTTGTGCATGTGAACCACGATCAGCCAGATGATACAGTCATTACCTGTAGCTATAGATATTGGTGATATTGGCATGGCATGGCAACCAATGGATCCCATGCACCATCCAGGATGCGTCATGGAGACCACACCAGATCAACGCTTTCCATCTTGGATTCAGCATTGCTCAGCCGATGGGATGTTCTTGCAGCTTCTGCTGCTGCTGTTCTTGAGCATCAAGGTGGCATGGGGATGTTTTTTCTTCAGAATTTGGAGGAATCATCCATTCCCCCACTATTTTGATGTGGAAACAAAAGTGCCAGGCTTTCGTGACTAGCATAAAAGATATAAAAACCGAAACTGAACTTGACCTAGGCCTGCAAAATGTCTTCACTGGTTGACAAGTTGACTGTTTGAAATGAGACAGTGGTTCTGAAGAGTGAAGCCGATATTTCAACAGCCTGACCGCATCTCAAAAGAAGAGCCCCCCTGACCTCAACAGCCTCAACAGTCCGCTGTCCAAGTACCACCAATGAGACGATGAGACAATGGGACATGACCCCCCCAAAAAAACACAGGAGATCCACTCCACTGTGGCAGTGATGGTTATCCATCTACAAACAACTATATATATATATTAGATATATATATATATAAATCATGATAAATCGCCAAATCAGTACCTGGATAATATATTATATATGGTATATATGATTTATATATGGTATATAAACATATTAAACATGTATAAAATAATCAAATACCAGGAGAAGTCGCTGTCCAAATAGATCATGGGCTTTCCAGGATGCCAGTGGCTTTCCATTGGAGCTCTCGGAGTCGGAGCTGAAAGAGGAACAATTGGTGAGGATATCAGCTATCAATATCTATCAATAGGATATCTATGGATATCATTTATGAAAATCTTATGAAGAGGTGGGGTTGTTACCATGCTGAATGCTGAATGGCTTAGCAATTGTTATTAACAACCCTAATCGTTGCATTTATTGATGATTGAGACCTTTTTTTTGAGAATTAGCTGGGGTCATCAGTAGTCCCTTCCTCCTTCCTCCTGATGTTGCAGCATCGGATGAAAGGAGCATTGCAAGAAGACCCTTTATTTACAGGGGAAAACTTTGGTTTCCTGAAGAATTCCTTTTAAATCAATCAATTTTCCAGGAAATTCTTGAACTATCTATAATTATAATGATAATCAATGAATAGTTGCTGCTATCATCTTTGGATTGATGATCTATACTTTAATCTATATTTGTTGCTATATCCGCTTTAAAGAATCCAATGAGAATCAATACCCTAAGCCTTAGGTAAACATACACAAAATGTGGAAAACCCATGGTTTCCTTAGGAAATCAATCTAGAACTAGTGGATTTTCCACATCTTTTTGTATGTTTACCACAGGTAACTTTCGTTTCAGACGCCAACAGGACACCTTGGTGGACACCTTGGTGGATCGAGGAGATGTTGGAGATGACAGTGGGGCGGATGCACGCCTGTTATCAGGTGCCAGATCAATGGCGATTCATGGGATGTCTTCCATTGCCATTGGGATGATTCATGGTTTAATGATGATTGAATTTAAAATGATATTGATTTAATGATGATTCATGGGATGATCCATTGATTTAATGGGATGTATTGATATTAAATGATATTAACCATTGATTCAATGATGGTTTTTATGGGATGTATGATTAAACGTCCCATTAATTCCCATTACACATCCTGCAGCGTAGATCCCCTCTGAGGACGAAACACATAAACTGAGTTAAACATAGCCTGCGTTCAACGAGGACTTCCTGGGGAATCCCCTTTGTGGCCAAATTTACGTCCAACATGTCAACTTTTTTTGCTGGTAGCTCGGTAAGTTATGGGGTGGGATATATGTAATTAAATAAATATATATATATATACACATATAATCACATATTATATATATAGATACATATATATGTAACAATTTTCATGTGGTGTTGTGATTAAGATTCCATGTTCCCCCATTATATCACCAGTTGGTGATTTACCACAAAAAAATGGAATCTAATGGAATATTACTGGGGGTTTCTCATGGAACGAACCAACTCCTCTCTAAAAGGAGGTGTGCCCCAATGTATGGGAACCGTTTGATGCACGTCGAATGAGAAAAAGATGACCCATGAGGCTTTGGGAACAGGGAAATTGCCGAGAAAGGTGGGGATCACCATCCTCACGAATAGGAGGCAACTCAAATGGGGATTCTACCCCCACAACATATCTGAATAAACCCACTCTCCACAGCGTTTAAAACCATCACCATCGGATGGCGCCCCAATTTTGACCAGGCGTGACCAACACCACCACCAGCTCATCCACCAGCAGTACCACCTTCACCATCAGCTTGACATCCACCTGGACCAGCACAGCAACCAGTTCCAGTAGCACCAGTAGTACTGCAACCAGCAGTACGGCAACAACAGCAACGACCACATCGTCCACTGCGTGGGGAACTCAGTTTAGATATCAACTGGATCAAGAGAGAGAGAGAGAGAGAGTCATGAATTTCGAAGTGTCAAGTCGCAAAAATGGCTCAAAATTTACGAGAGAGTTTGGCTGTTTTTGGAATCAACCGTCCCGTTTTTGGAGTACCAACCTTGAACCCAAATTCATGCCTGTAATTCCATCAACAGAAATTTGCTAGTCTTGCTGCTGCGGTAGGGGCTGACATGACCCCAAGACCGAAGGTGATACTGTGTCCACTGCGCAACTCATACTCCACAGCTATGACTCAGCTACGGTAGTTCTGGTGATGATCAGAAATTGCACTGTACATACTCTACAGTATATAAATCTCTTGAGAGAGCAATTTCATCCAATTTCAATCCTCATGACTCTTAAGTGATATGAGTGATATCCCTAAGGTTTCTTTTGTTTCAGGTATCCATAGGCAGTTTTCAGTATCCCAGGGGTCCCAGGGGTCCCTGGGGTCCCAGGACAGAGACCACGAAGACCAGCTCCAGTTCCACCGCGACAGTGACCAGCATCACCAGCAGCACCACCGGGAGCAACACCACGACGCAGACCACGCAGACCACCAGCAGCTCCACGGGAAGTTCCACGACTTCCAGTAGCAGCAGCAGCCTGACCACCACCAGCATCAGTACCACCAATACCACCACATCAATGACGGTGACTTGGAGGGGATGGAGATGATGAATGATGAATGATGAATGATGATGTTTTTGGATGTTTTTGGTGTGGTGAGAAAGGATAGAAAGGAAGATAGAAGAGGGTGATGCCAAAAATGCTGTCATTTCATGTGAAACGAAGTGACATGCGATGACGGCCGAAGAACGATGAGAGGACTTGAACAATCCGCGAGACTCCAACACGGCGATCACCCTGCAATACTTGGCTATTCAACGCCGGAAACGTTTCAAGAGTAGGACTTGTTCTGTTTGCCAGGCTTCACCTGAAAAAAACGCGCACGGTCAACGTCGTGGAGTTCAATACCGTTCAATGCATCGGGATAATTAGACATACCCTCTGGTAAATAAACATAGACCCTGAAAATCACCAATGATTAATGGTTTCACTAGTCTTCCAACCCGATGACTGCCAGGGTCTATGTTAACTTACCAGAGGGTATCAACAGAAACACAAACTCAGCCCAGCTTATGGGTGCCATCTCAAAGTGCTGCAGAAGTTTCGCATCCGAGGTGACCCAGTGACTGGGCAAAACCGTTGCAGTGGATGTTGATGAACGTTGGGGGGATGGTTTGATTGTTAAGCTTGGATTCCTATACAGAGATATAGGCCATTATGATATATATATATTATTATAGATAGTAACTATTCCAAAACATTTGGGATCTGAAATTTCAACGGGTCTGGGGGCCGGCTGTTGCGATCTGAGGACCACCACCTACACCGGAGTTTGGTATGAAATCCTTGGGACGGCCTACGTGGGATTCATCACTGGCAACGCGCAACATGGATCAACATGGTGCATGTTTAGTGCTGCGCCAGATGGCCATGTTTCTCCGGTGAAATATGTGAAATCGGGTCATGGCTTGTCTCAAACGGCAATGTCAAGTGGCAAAAATGATGACATCCACATTGGGATTTTGGGGTTGCGCCAAGGTACACCATTGTCGACGTCTCAGAGCTGAAGTCGGTTGGCAAAGCATCCCAGATTAGCTATGGGCCATACGGCTTCAGCATCGTTGATCTCTTACCACGCCTGCAATGGACCCAGTATATCCATTATGTCTCATTATTCATTATACAAAGAGCCAAGGACCGTTAACATCTTGACCCAGCCCAGACCCCCAAACAAATTGATAGACTTCGTCCATCTTTGTCCCTGGATCATCCAGATCTCCGAATTCTGAACTTCCTTGGAATTCCCTCCTGAGATTCCAGCGACACAGCCACTGAGGAAGCGGATACGGAGGCCATGAGAGGTGCTGCGGATGCCATGGGGGCACTGACCAGCATCATCCACACCTCAGCGGAGCTGCGAATTCCGGAGGCGCATCGATGAGCGTCGATGAGCGTCGAGTGTGGCTATGTGTTGCGAGTCTCACAGTCTCAAAGAATCTCATAGGTTTTTTAGTGTTGATGTTTCACGGTTGATGTATGTTGATGATAGAATTGATCATGTGGTAACCCCAAAGCCGTAAACCGGCCGTAAACTATCAGCAGTTTGGCCTGAAATGGGTTGGATTGAAACCATCCTGTCGCAGTGGGTTTATCATATTGGTCTGATAGTTCTGTCGTTGATGTTAGGAGCGTAGGATGGGATGAGGGGCCAGCTGTTTTGGAAGGATGCAGCAGGATATTAGGTCTCCGCTGGTGTCAGTTGTACTTGACAATGGGGTTTTGAACAAGTCAATTGAGGGTGCAAGGTACATCCATGTATGTTCCGTTTCTTCAGCAGCATTCCTGGACATTGAATCCCTATCCAGAGTGCAACAAGTTTCCCGGTCGAAGCTCCCGCATGGACACACCACGAACAGGATCTTCACCATACAAAACCAGTGCCTAACAAAGATGGTCATCCAATTATGTGGTAAATCCAATGAGATAAACCCAAACAATCAGGAATGGTTTCTATCACCGGTTTCTTGTAAGATCATGGATGGTTTAGGGCTTTGGATTTACCGTCTTAACGACTCTGTTACGCAAATCCCCATGTTGGTTGGTTAAATCCACACCATTGTTGCTAATCTCCCATTTCGTTTTGGTAATACCATGTACCGCATGTACCCCATTGACCTGAAGACCTTTCACCAACCTTCTGCCGCTCCAGGAAGGATCTACCTTTGCTTGCAACTTAGAGCCAGGGCTGCGCGGCCCTGCCAAGGGGGTCAGCTTTTAGTGTAACACCAGAAATTTGGATGATGTTTGCGAAGTGTTTGGAGCCCCCACACCAGCCACTTTGCAAAGGACATTTCGTGCCAGTGACTACGGCGTTTCCTTTCAACTGATCCATTTTGCCGTGGTGTAAGACTATCCAACCATTCCCAATTCTTGTGGCGGAGATAGATAGAGAATGCCGAATCATTTGATATATATATACAGATATACAGATATACATATATAAATGTATAGCTCTTGAGAAACGCTGGATTGCCATATAAACCCCAAACAAGGATATCACGGAAGATCACAATCAATGTAATACAATGATAAGACTTCTCATTTAACATCATTGTCATACCGTAATTATCATAATTGACAATTATCACACAATCATATATATATATATACATACATAATATTCCAATGAACTAATTAAATCCAGTAGCACCTATCATTATAACAATCAATAACGATCAGTTGTATATCACAATCATTATTCAACTGGTGTCCTTTCCATTTGGGCGACCAAGGCCACCTTGGTGATCACCATGAGAGCCTTCCGCGCGGAATCCTGGGTGAGATTGATTCAAGATGTATTTTGTAGATCCATCTTTGGTACATTTTTTTTTCACATACAATATATGTAACATATAACATATCGGGATTGATAATGGTTTATAGCCATTTATAACTTACATATCTCTCTCTCTCTCTCTTTTTGAATAGGGATGATCGGTTGGCCCAAAATCCGGCGATGAAAACGGGACGCCAAAAACGGCGATCAGGTCGCACCCTGGAGCTCGCGAGAAGCGAAGCGACGCGGCTGACGCAGCGGCTGGTTCGGGGAGCCCAGACCGGAGAGTCCCGGTGGTTGGGCGGTTGGGCCATTTTTTTTGTCGTTTTTTTTGATATGAAAATGATGACATAAAAATTGGAAAACACAAAACAATAACAAAAGCATCCAATCTTTAGTATTTCTTCTGTTTGTCTGATTTTATTTTGTAAGACCTGGCTAGAAGACTGACACTAGATGTGTGCCTTGCCAATGACTGGCGCAGGATGAACTAACTCCTGGTCAGCTGACCACCAGCATGGCGCGCATGGGCAGTGCGGAACTCTGAGGGATTCTTCAGACAAACTTGCAGCAGGGGCTTGAGCAAGCAGATATCATGTATACAAGTAGCACCTGGGCAAGCCAGGGGCGGAAGTTTCAAAATTGAAACGCCTATAGCCTATAGAGTGAAACAAAGAATGTGCCTATAGGGCGCGGGCAAGCCTTGTGTGCTTCGCAGCAACAATCTCTTGACTTGTCATTCCGGTGCCATCTTCTCAAGGTTGGATCCTTTCTCATTTTCATCTGACCTCATCTCATCTCACCTCATCTTATCCAATTTCATCTCAGCTCATCATGAAAACGAAGCTTTTTTGCGAGACTTCCCTCAAAAACTGAAAGCTGAAGATGTGAAAATGAAGCTTTTGTGCGAGACTTCCCTGAAAAATTGAAAGTTGAAGATGTGAAAACGAAGCTTTTGTGCGAGACTTCCCTCAAAAACGGAAAACTGAAAGTTGAGATCGTCTCATTCTGATCTCAGCTCACTCTCAGATCCACTCACACTGAGATTATCCCACCCTCATCTCAACCCATCCCAACTCACACTGAGATCATCTCACTCGCATCTCAACTCACTCTCATCTTCACTCACGCTGAGCTCATCTCACCCTCATCTCAACTTACTCTGAGATCGTCTCACCCTGATCTCAAGTCATTCTGAGATCATTCACCCTCATCTCAACCCACTCTCATCTCCAGTCATTCTAAGATCATCTCAGTCTCAGATCCACTCACACTGAGATCATCTCACCCTCATCTCAACTCACTCTGAGATCATCTCACTCTCATCTTAACTCTGGAATATCCGCAACTCGGAAGTATAGGCTTCTAAACTTTCTTTGGTCAGACACACACACACATATATATATATGTATGTGTGTAAATATATGTATGTATATGTGTATATATATATATATCTTCGTTTAAACATGAATGTGAATATGTATATGTATGTGTACGTGCATATGTATATGTAAACATATATGTAAACATTTCGTATGTTCCCCCTGAAATCCCCTGAGTTTTCATGAAATTCCATGAGTTTCCAGAAGGAACATATTTTTTCCTTTCTGGGTGGGGTTCCGGGGTTCCGGGTTCGATTTCAGCAATTTGCAGCACAGCTGCTGCAACCAGTTGGGCCCCATCTCAAGTGACTGGCAGAAGGAGTGTCTCAACACATGCAGGCTGTACTAAGCCCATTGTTTTTTTGCACCGCTGTAACGCTTTCACCTGCTAAGGTCTGAAGGGATACGTTTTCCAATGCACAGAACCTTGGTGCAATGGATGAAGGAAGTGACAGCCTTTTGCATACTGCAGATCGCGCCCAATCAAATCGATGGTTTGCTTCCACATGATCTTACTTCTGTCGACAATCGTGCCTGTTTTGGCTACCACTGCCAAAAAACAATCCCCAATTGTTTTTCTAGATATTCGAATATTTTTGTGACAGCTGAAAAGGACAATCAATGGGTTCAGTTGACTTTACCGCCGCACTTTTATGATATGCTCAACCAACGCAATCAGTCAGGAATCTCCACGCAAATTCATCACCAGGTGACCATCTTCATCTCAAGATTGTGTTACAGTGACAAATTCTTTATCAATTTAGGCAGGTGTCTCCGCAAACGTCCAATTTTTTGCCTTGGATGGCTTGCTCTCTTCCATGTCGATGGTGATTTCATTTTGCATTTTTTTTTGGCAATTGCCTATATTTGCAAATTGGAAAAGTGGCTGAGAGAGTGGCAGATGGCCCACTTCCCTTAGGATTTGGTCTTCTCAATGGAGATCCTCTACCCAGACGATGGGGGCATAGAGGCTGACGTGGGAAGTGCAGAGGGTCCGAATAGGCCAAGTTGCGATGTCAGACCCAGTAAATTGTTTCCTGATAAATCAGAATTTTCTCTGTTACTGCAATGGTTTCGATTACCCCACTCTTCATGGAATGGAAAAATAGTTTGTCTTCTTGCAAAAATTCACCAGATTTGGAGCGTACAAACCAATCCCCCAAATCTGCCCTCCCTGAAAAGCAGATATTGTTCCCCAAGAAATGCTCAAAAACAGACCAACACTCTTGGCCCAAAAGGAGGGCCTCGGGATCCCCAAAGAGTTGCCCCAAAATTCTCCGCCCAGGTCTACCGGTCTGTGGACGCTAGCACCTCGAGCACCGAGCCTCCGGAGCTGCAGATCGGTTTTACCATTGGATTTTTATTGGGGATTATTGGATTAAAATGGATTAAAATGGATTAAGGATGATTAAGGGGCTATAGCCAAGTAGACCGAAGCCATTTTTTTAAAGGCAACCTTTTTCTTCCGATTTTTGGAAATAGTCAAATAGTCTTTGCGCTTTGGGGACATATTTGTTGAAACATGCTGTTTCCACCAAATGTTTTGGATATCAAGGTTGAGTTGGAGCTTTGAACGGTTGCAGGTTTGATGCTAGTGACGTCCCAGCAAACGCTTTCGCTTTCATTTGGGAACAAAGGAATCCTAGCAACTTCACTATTGGATGTATTTGAGATGCGTGTCTGAAACATTGTACTGTGATAGATTGTGATAGTGTACAAGTGGTTTCTTGGTCATTTGGGGATTGATCTTTGGTCAGCTGTGGCGTTCACAGGAGACGCCGCTTTCTTCCAGCAGCGAGGACTTTAGCCTCTTGGGCTTCCTGTTGGTTCGGAGACCCAGCAGCCCAGCGGCCATCCGAGACCATCCACGGTCCCTCGCAGCGAGTGCTGTTTCGTGCTGAGGCGTGGAGCTTCATCATAGCTAGCTGAGACATCCAACAATGGTCCAGGAGAGGAGAATACATTGAATACATTATGGCGTTTAGGTATATTTATGGTGTGTTATGGCTCCGTTTCAGATGTTCTTGACATTTTTTGTGGATGTTTTTGGGACGATTCAACAACATTTTCATTGGCTCTCTCATTGCACAACGGACATGTGTAACCACTGGAGCGTCGGATGGTGAAACCATTTCCAAGCACCCAGTGGCTTGTGGTAAATTAGTGGGGTCCATTTAAACAAGGTCCAAGGTCATGTCTAGTAATGGCTAGTAATGTCTAGTATGCTTCAGATTTGTCGGATCTTGAATCCTCGTGCAACCTTGTACCACTTGTACCACGAGTCACAAGTCCTTTAAATGGACCCAATTGGGACCCGTCGTGACACATCATGAGGGGTTCGTGTGTTCTTCGTGTGCCGTGGGTCGCACGGATTTTGAAGTTTCCGGTGCTGTGGGCCTCGGGGTGGATCCAATGCCTCAAACTTTGGAAAGCAGATCTTGGTGGTGAAAACATGGGGAGAAAATTTGCAATGTATTACTTTTTTGAACAACTTTCATACCACTTTCTGGATTTGATTTGACTAGAGATATCCCTAGAAAGCAGAAACTATAGAACCTGTTTTGGACGGAACCCCTGGGCCGGCAGCGTGCAGTCACAAGGACTTCGTTTCACAATCCCAAAAGAGTTGGCAGATACCGCTCCTTTGGTGATTTTGAGACCGTCATTGCTTAGCAATGGGTGAAAAAGGGGTTCTTGTGGAGCTGTTCACATCGAGTCCTAAAGAGTTTGAAAACAAATTATAACACATCTATTCACGGAGAGCATAATCCAGAGGTTCAAGCAGATTCGACAAAATATGAGTTTTGATCAATCCATGCAGACCGGTTTCCCTCTGTTGAGATGGCAGTTTCTTCTCAAAGTTCAACGGTGCAGTGCTCGCAGTGCTCAGTGCAGCTAAATACAGCTGACTATACGTTTGAATCAGCATCCTTCAGTCTATAGAACATGGGTACTTAAACCTCTGAAATCACATGACATGCGATTCTTAGCCACGTAGAAAGAGATTTTGACGTTGAAATGTATCTTCGCTGATGGGTGCTTCTTGAAAGCCAAGATGCCATGGCAGGCTGTGCAGGGTCCGTGCGGATTCGATCCTTTGATGGGTTTGGCAACACTAAAGACACCAACAGATTCGTTTTCGGAATATTTCACGATATATTTCATGATTTCACGAAAGCTAGCGGTAGCAAATCCTGTGAGGTCTCTAGGCAATCTGTATTCAGCATATAAAAATCCCATCAAAATCCCATCTTGTTTCCAGGCTCATATGAACCAATGTCTTTGTTGGATATTTCAATATTTCAGATTCTTTCGGAATATCATTCGTGCACTGGCCGCTCCAAGCCCGCATCAGGTTCACATGGCAAACTACCCGACTTCGGTGCCCTACTGAGATGCCACTTACCCACACCCAGGGTCTTCTTGGGCGTTCAATGCAGTGAAGACTTTTTAGCAACGCCCAGAAAGATTGACAAGTGAAATCCATTGAAATCCTATAACGTTAAATCAGCATTAAATGAACATGTTTCATCATGTTTCTATGTTTTCTCATTTTTTGGACTATTGGCGCACCGAAAATCCTCAGATCTCTTGGGATGCAGGTACGTCCCGGTTCACCGAAAAGGAAGCTGAGAAGCCACCGAAGCACAGCCTGCAACCCATTCTGCTGGGAAGGCCAGGGAGCTGGAGGAAGTTTACTTGACATTGAGTAGATATCTACTCAATGGGTATGTTCACTATGCATGAACATATACATATTATATATTATTATATATATATAATCAGAATCGCATATATATAAATAATTATATACATAATATATACATGTATATAAATGTATATATATATATATAAAATCATATACATAATATATATATATATATATAATTACTGTTCCAAATCTATATGCTCGTTGCTTAAATAAACGCAGTTGTAATTTTTTGTTTGTTGCACGGGTCGGCCTTTGCTGTTGATTTTGCGATTTTGCGGTCTCATTTTTGGTACCGCCAGACGGTCCCCAAAATGGGACCGTGAAAGTGCTTTTCTTTTGTTCTTTTATGAAGCTGTGCGTGCGGTCCCAAAAATGGGACCGCCAGGCGGTCCCATTTTTAGGACCGTGTTTAGGTGCATTTTTTTGAAGTTTTTTTGTATCAGGGTTGCAGAAGCGCAATGTTTGGGCCTCAATGAAGCTTTGTGGCTTATGGCGACCGGAAGGGCAACTAGGGAGGCCCTTTTGAGCGAAGCCGGTTTTGAGAAGTTTTTCCGGACCCAGAATTGGGCCCGTCGGAGCAAGCTGTTTTGTAGATGTTTTTGTTTCTTGTTGGGGCAAGCGGGGTGCATATCGGTTGCTGTTTGAACCCAGTTGAAGTTAGCTTCTTATTATTTCGTTTTGTCTGGTGGCTAGATTGTTTGCTGCTGAAAGAAGGCCCATCAGCCTTTTGCAGCCTTAGGTGATTGCTTGAAGTGTTTCTTGCTGTTGCGGAGTTTGTGCGTTTTCGCGCAGGTGGTCGGCTTCCATTTGAATGATTGTATTGAATACTTTACTGCCCCTTGTTGGCCCCTCTTGCCCCTCTAGACTCCTACCGAAGTTTTCAGCCCAGAAAGAACATGAATTATGATCATTTCAGTCAATCCCGTTATTAATTAATAGTATAAATTTAAAACGGGATGGAGCAAGAATTTGCTTAGGGAAAGATGTGGGAAGGTGCGGTGAAGTATTGAAGGCTTTCTTACTCCGCCATCGTTTCGATATCGTGTCAATTACATTGGGTACTTGAATTAAGACATAGCACGGAGTAGCGGAGTAGCGCGGGTAGCGCGGAGTAGCGAAGGATTGGTGAATGTTGCCTGTGTGGTGCTGCATCGCAATCGCCGCATTGGAGCTAGGGAACGGAGACAGCTGATACCACACGTGCGCTTTCAGGTTCCATTTCTGGGGCCGGAAAGTCAATTGAAATCAGGCTTCGCATGTGCGGGCCTCCTCTGTTCCAAATCTATATGCTTGTTGCTTAAATAAACGCAGTTGTAATTTTTTGTTTGTTGCACGGGTCGGCCTTTGCTGTTGATTTTGCGATTTTGCGGTCTCATTTTTGGTACCGCCAGACGGCCCCAAAAATGGGACCGTGAAAGTGCTTTTCTTTTGTTCTTTTACTAAGCTGTGCATGCGGTCCCAAAAATGGGACCGCCAGGCGGTCCCATTTTTAGGACCGTGTTTAGGTTCATTTTTTCGAAGTTTTTTTTGTATCAGTTTTTCAGAAGCGCAATGTTTGGGTTTCAATGAAGCTTTGTGGCTGATGGCGACCGGAAGGGCAACTGTATATATATATATATGTATATATATACATATGCATATATATATATATATACATATATATATACACACAAAATCCTAGTATGGATAAACTGACAAAGAAATAAGAAGGCACATCAATAGGTAAATGCAAATGAACAAAAAACACAAAACCACATACAATATATAAACATATCATATATATATATATACAGATATAATATCGTCGCAGGGAAAGCTCACTCCCTGACATCACAAACGTGTCCCTGGAGGCAGTTGAAGGCCGTTGCAGCTGCTGATCGCATCTTGTCCCAGCGGGTCTTTGAAGAGGCGCCCCTGTTGGTTGATGAATCATCATTCATCGGGGGTTTTTGAACTGTTCTAACTATCAAAAGATGGAGATCTAGTTGGGATAACGTTGACCAATGATGATTGATGATGATGTGTGATTGTGCTACCCAAAATTTTGGGGATTATCATAGTACATTCGGGGAATCCTTATTGACAGAGGGCTTTGTAGTTTAATGATAACATATGATAACTAAAGCACCAAAGATGGGGATACAATGGGGATATATTGTGGGATATAAGGATATTGGGAATGCAATCAACTTGAGTCAAGTGAGTCATGGTACAAACAGGCGTGTTTGAACATGGGGGATATCCCCAGTTATGGCTCCATATGGCCCCAGGTTTTTTTTTGGGGAAAATGCTGACCATCTATCCAATCTTTTCAGACAAACCGCAATCTATGTTTTGAAACCATCAAAATGTTAGAAATATCAATAAATATCACCTGTATCACAAGAGAAAGAAAAACTGGGCTGGTGATTTCAAGTCATCTTTGGAATGGTCCCCAGTAGCCCAGTAACTTTCCTATCAAACCATGTGATTTTCTCGGATCAAATGATGGAGTTGGAGATGGTTCTCATTCTCCAATGGCCATCCATTTGCTGCTGGCTATGGATTCATTGGATTCACCAAAACAAAAAGTTGCTTCGGATTTTTCTCAAAAAACTTATTGTTCACAATCATCCAGATCCATGACTTAAGTGTTTCCAAAATATTCAAGATCTGTAGGATGCCTTCCCACACTTTTCGACCTTCTTCCACAGGCTGGTGCCTTGCAGAGCAAAGTCTCCAGAACCAAAGAGGAGATCGTGTCAGATAGCAACAGTCATAGCAAAAGTCATGGATAGCCGTGGGGAGCAACGGGTAACGGGGTAACAAAATAGCTAGAAGGGGACATAACAGGTGGGATGTATAAGCTTAGTTGATAATGGACAATAATGGCAATACAATTGTCACCAATGCAACTGAAAGGGAATATAGCTTAACCGTTAATTTGATGTCAGCAAGGTAATAAAGGGGATTCTTGACTTCAAAATCAACCCTGTGAAGGGGATAAGTGACCGGAGGAGAGCATCACACAACCAAGATCGGCACCAAAGAACAAACACTTACAGGGGGTGATGTATACAAGCAAGGCAATCGCTGATGTAACCAATATCATGTAACCAATATCATGACCAAGAAACCAAGAATAATCGCAGAGATACAGTGTGAAATTTGCGGCTGGTGATGTCTAAAAGTTTCGAAAAGGAAGATTTGACCAACATCATTGATCATATAGATGACGTAACCAAAATGAAGTAGCCAACATTGTCTCTTGACATTTTCCCGTTACAGCAGGTCTGACATGTCAGTGAACCAGAAATTATTGCCCCATCCAGGACTTGCGCGCCGCTAAGCAGCAGGCGTGAAGCAACCACGTTACAAGCACCTGTGGATACCGTGCGGAAAGCTCTGAAATTGAGTCACGTCTCGTTAACGTTGTTGACCCCAAACTTCCCAACCGTTAGTTTCGGAATCGACGCCTGCAGGTGGATGAAGCACAAGAAGTGCAGCTCCACTTGTTGGAGCTTCAACAGCAGCTGGAGAGGCGTCACCGAGGGGTACGGGCCTGGGTGCTGGGCATTTGCCATGGAGCGGACAATGCTGTTGAGGGGTTGACAGCAAGCACTGCTGGCGTTTCCATTTATCGAGCCAGGCAAATTCGCGAACATCGCGAGAATTTGGCTGTTGCAGCTGAGGTGAGCTTCGCGGACGGTTATCAAAGACGCACAAGCAACACCCCCCCAAAAAAAATCCAGCTGCAAACCAACATCCACAGATCACTAATTAATTTCAGCCAATACTATTGCTCTCATTTGGGTTCATAATTTCACTGATGACTGGTATATATATGATTATATATATACACAGAGACATGTACCGTAGATATATAGTATGATGTAAGAGATATAGGATGATATAAGTATGATTGTGTATGTATATATATATACATATACATATACATATATATATGAGATAAATATTTCAATGTCCCTCGTCATGCGTACAACTTGTCGCTTCCTGTCACAGGAGCGTCGAAGGCTCATCGATTTGATCTGCGGCTTTCCAAGCCGCGTCGGGCGCCACAGCGATTTGTTGGGCAGCTGGTGGCCTGGTGTAGCCTCCAACGTGGCATGCCTGGGAATCTGAGGGCAGTTGTCTTCTGGCAGGGTACTATTTGGAAGGGCAATATACATGACACATGGACACATGGTTGCGAGACATTTTGGATCGATGAGACGATTTCGCATTTTTCCTTTGTCCATCGCACGGTTCAGGATGCAATGGCTGCGAAGCGAAAATCTCTGGAGGAGGCCGGGCGATGACTAAGACGTTTCCAAACACTCACGATTTCCCCCCTTGGATCAGGCTCTCCATGACGAAATGCGATGTTTGGAGGAGTGGCTTTGCAAGAAATCGGCAGAAAGAGTCAGAATGAAAAGCAAACCAGCAACTTCCAGAATTTCAACATATTGCAACAGTCTGGAAAAGTGATATGGTAGAATCAGGTAGAAGTGGAATCATACGGAATCTGTTCAAAGCGAAAATCAACTTACCTTTGTCTGTGGATATTCTCCAGGAGGCGCAAGATTCGAATGCTCTGCTGGAGGATTCGGTTGGTGGTTTGATGTCAGAGATGGAGAAGCTGCAGCAAGAGAGGCTTTCCATCTTGCAGCAGGCGATTCTGTGCTGTTTCGTTTCGGTTCGATTTTTTGGATGATTTTTTTCGAATGTTGCGGATGGTTTTTGAATGGAACAATGATGCGTTTCTGTGCCGAACTGTTGGATTTTCAGCTTCCAGAGCTTTCCATCACCTGATTTTCGTCAACCTTCGAAGGTGCTCAACGAATCCAATTCCCCCGAGGCCACCAGTTGGGTGCCGGATGGTGATGACAAAATATAGGATATAGAACTTATTTAACGATCCTGGGTATATAATGGTATATATATAATATAATATATATATATATATATGTAATATATATATTATATATATACACATAATATCATATGCATATGGTATATGATCCGTATCTCAGAGTGGAGGTCTTAAAGGTCTTAGGTCTTAGAGGTCTATGATGTTTCCGGATGTTTCCCGATGTTTCGCTGATCCCCAGCCATTTGGTTCGAAGTACTGGAGGACACAAGGCGTGGCCTCGTCAACACTGGTGGTGAATGCCACAGATGGAGGCGAAGGATGGTAGGAAAAAAGGAGAGAAAACCTTCCGTGACATGCCTTTGTTGCACAGATTCGTTCAGTTTTTTGTAAGAAGCAACTGGCTATTAATAGGCTTTGCGGATAGCTCCCTCGGCCAACACAGCGATCCGACATGATCCGACCATGTCATTGGACACCTGAGCTTTGCCATGGATTCCTAGAGCATGCAGCGTGAGGTCTACGGACTGCTGAAGGTGGGAAGGTGAAATCAACTCAGTTTGGACATTTGGGCTATTTGGCTGGCTATATTTCCGAAATTTCCCAGTTAGGGTTGGATATATAATATATTTCCATCCTCTCAGCTCGACGGCTAACTTTGATCGCTCTACCTTCTGTAGGCTTATTTCATGTTGGCAACATCATTTTCCCTCTATCCCCAAACAGTTTCTGTTGGTTCATTTGAATCCACAGTTTTTTCCAATCATCAACCATTTTCCAGCAATTCAATAACTTGAATTTCCTCAAATTTTCATCATTCGCTGCATTTTCTTGGTTTTAGAATCCTTTTGATCCTCCATGGCCAGGTACCGGAGCTGAAACGTGAGCTGCTGCGGCGCCAGCTGAACGTGGTGGGCACCCGCAGGGAGCTGACGGAGCGCTTATTGGAGGATGATCAACAGAGGGAGACCTTGGAACCTTGGAAATTATGGGGTTTTGCCATGTTTAACCAAGTTTTTTTTTTTGGGGGGGTTGGGTTTATATACTGTATATACTTATATATAACTACTGTATACTTATATATAACCATGTTTAATAATGTTGAAGTTTAACCATGTTTAAAAACTATGTTTCAAACAATGTTTAACCACGTTGAACCAGCAACACATGGGATATTTAATGGGTATATCATGGGTCTATCACGAATGATGATCTGGTTGGTGGTTTCCTTGTTAATGTATGTTCAGCCATAATATTTGGGATGTTTTGTTTTCCTCTTAATTTTCAATCATAGACATGGGATGATGATCCTCAATGACTGATATGTTTAAATATATATGTTTAAACCACCAGCCAGATGATAGGCATGACAGCATGACTTTGGAGTTTTCTTGATGGGATGAGATGATGGGTATGACTTGGGTCATTTTTGTTATGGCATGGGTAACCCTTTTTGATGAGTCTGGTGAATCAAACATGAAAGCAATGCAAGATATTGACTGATATCAGATATCAACATTTTTTTTTTCCGGGTGAATCACACCAAATGTGGATTGATACCAAAACAATGTTTATTTTGGGCAAAAAGACAGGGTGCCATCCAGTAAACAGGCTTGGCTTAGAGAATCACCATTTTCTATATGGGCAAAGAATCTTGAATGAGGATTTTTGCATTCAGTTTCTTGTAAGTGTCCAGCACAGTGCTTTTGGGCAAGTTCCTGACTGGTGACAATCAAGCTGAGGGGTCGAACCACTCACAGAACATCAACTGAGGTGAAAACAAACTGAACAAAAGTGGCAGAACATGATTGGGGCTTTGAAATTTTGGGATTGAAGATATTGAGTCTTGTTTTGCTCAAATGGTTACTGGGTCACATGGTTCAGCCAGGACATCCCCAGTGGCGATGCCGTCGATGCTGTTGATGCTGTTGATGCTGTTGATGCTGTTGATTGCGAAATCGTCGAAGAGTGTGTGGACTTTGATCTCTACGGTGGTGTAAAGGGAGAGGTGCTGGATGACCCGCAACAGCAACCAATAGACATGGAGCAAGGAAATCAGCAGGTGGGTGTGTCCAAAAATGGGGGATGGGGCCCACAAGGCCCACAAGGCCCACAAGGCCCACAAGGCCCACAAGGCCCACAACTCTTTGCAACTTTTATGGTGGAAATTGGGAAAATGATGATTTACCAATAACTTATTGACAATTTTCAGACAATCCCAGGTGCCAACAGTGCCAACTGCTGAAGATGATGCCACCTTGGGGCAGCTTGAGAAGACGCAGGAGGAAGGTCGAGTGAAGCGTCGCAAGCGGAAGAGGCGTCAGAGCAAAGGGCTGCAGCACAAAGAGGCGCAGCCCACAGATGCTCCAGCAGTTCCATCTGCTCCAGTTCTGTCAGAGACTCAAGAAGCTTCAGAAGCTGCTGATGCTCCAGAAGCCGCTGAAGTTCCAGCGAGTCAAGAAACCTCTGAAGAGAAGGGGATGAAATTTCTTAAGGATGTTCTGAAGCGGTGTTGCCTTGATGAACGCCTCTTGGAATTGCTAGCCGGAATGCCGTCTTTTTTTGCTGTCAAGATTCGGCATCCGTTTTCAGCAGTGGGTTTTAACCCCCGAAACAACGGTTGTGAAGTGCATTTTATCCTGCTATTTATCGTGGATCAATGATTATGATTATGACTATGAATGCGCAACCCCCGCGAACCACGCAGTCTCAAGGATACTTCATCATGATGTCATCATGATGTCATCATTTCATGTTTTCTTGTTTTCCCCTATGGCACTGCAGGTTTGGGATGCAATGGCTATGAGGATCTCCTCCTCCAGCTGCACGAGAAGCTGCTGCCGCCCTACCAACACCCCCTGGACACTGCCTTTGAGCCGCCCGATGTGCCGCCCGCGCCGGAGGAGGCGTTGGAGGCGGCCTGGGCGGAGAAACCGCAGGATGCTGCAGAATCTGAACCAGATCAACGGGATGACCCGGATGACCAGGAGGAAAGTGAGAAAACCACTGGCCAGAAGCCCGATGTTGAAGAGTTGAGCCCGGCACTCCAGGAAGAACTTGGCCGATTGGAAGCAAAGGTCCAGGAAGCCATGAAGAGAACGGCACGAGCTCAGCTGCAGCTGCGGAGGAAGAAGGCGGAAGAATTGTTGTTGGTTGGTCTGGTGAAACATCTGAAAGCTGCCTGCAAAGTCTACAGGGAACCAGGAGAAGAACCTGAGGAGGAAAATATTGGATGTGGGACGGTGGGTTGGGAACGTTTTGAAATGGAAAGACATATTTTTGGAATGTACTGAACTCTCCGTTTTTCTTGCAGCCTCAAAACAAGGCTTCCCAATCATGAAGATAGGGGTTCTTGGCTTCTTCAGCTGTTGTGGCTTGTTTTGGCATGCCTTTATGGAGACACCCCACCTCCATTCAACACCATGTACGGATGCTTGGAGCCGTTTGAATGGGGACAGTGAGATGAAGAGAGAAGGTAGATCCAAGGAAGTGATCAAAGAAACTGACGCTTTGCAGTTCACATTCTGCGTCGTATCGTCTACAGCACCAGACTTCTCTTTGTTTTGCTGGATCGAATTGATCGAAATGAAATGAAATGAAGATATACAAGATGAACACTAAGTAGTTAAAAATACAACAGGACCACCCCCTCGTAAGCACGTCCAGTTTATGCAGAAGGAACGCTGATGTTTTTCTGTTGCTTTTCTCTCCTCGAAGTAAGTATCAAGCTGAGGCAATTTTTATAATGGATGTTAATGGTACATTGGTATACATTGGTTACATAAGTAGGTAAATCATGGTAAATCATGCTAAATCGACCCACTCCTTACAGTGCAATTCAGCCCTAGAAGAGAACATCTTTGCAATGACAAATTTGGGGATGAGGAAGTCATCCGCGGGTCTTTCAACTGGTGTGGTAACCCCCGCTGTTTGAACAGATCTTTCCATCCAACCTAATCATGGTTTCAATTTTGCTTCAATTGGTACTGAAAGAATCACCTCAGTTTTTGAAATCCCAAGCCTCCATTTTTCTAAATCGCAACATTAAAATGATACCAGACATGCCAAGGGATATTGAAGCAGTTAGACTCCATGAATGCCCTTGCAAAATCTTGTAAAGCTGTTGCCCTTTACGGACCCAGTTTTGATCGATCTGGTTTTCGAAGCTGCAGAGGCACCCTGTCCGCCAGCAGGGGACTCAGCCAGAACAGGATGGTTGAGGCGGTTGAGGTCCCAAATTTTGACCAGCCAAGGTGGCGCAAAGAGATGGACGTCGATTTCCCGGATTTCGGGAGGGTGTCTGAGGGGCCTACGATGGCGTAGCACAAAGTTGTTACATCACATGGTTATCAAAAAGCATTGGGTGTGAGTCCATTCGAAACCTATGAGTTTCCAAGCGCAGGAATACACAACTTGTTGCTTCTTCTTTTTGGTGAGTTCTGATTAGAACCACCCAAATGGTATCAAATGGTTGTCATATCCGCAAGATGACCAAGCCCGCTTGAGCCAATGGAAAAAGAGGTGTTTGTGGTTGCGCCTTGCCATCGTTCTTTCCAGGATTGCCCAGGTGATTCATCGGCCTGGCGGTGTTGGTGAGAGTGTACTCGCAACCGTCGCAACCCTGCACTTGTACGACTTGTCCATAGAAAGTATATGGTGCTATCGCTGTAGCGAAGCGCAGCTAACCGCTTGCTTTCGTGAAAATCAACTTGCTAAGCGGACAGCGAATGAACGGCACGTGCAAACACTGTTGCGAAACCGGAAAAACCTCCATGACTTGCAGTTTGAGACTGTGTTTTACCGGTTTGAACCGGTTTGAACCGGACAAATTGTTTGCCGCAGAAAGCGAGACACCTTTGCTCTTTGAAACATATTGAAACTATAGACTACCATTTCATGTTTTCCAATGTCTATACAGTCACGAGTGTTCGAGCTTTGTTTGACTGGCATTAAGAACACGATGAAAGATCGTCAGTGCACTGCAACTTCTTGTGATCATTGTCTCGCGAGATGCACAGCCTGCAGCTCCGTCAAATCCCTCATCTGAACCTATTTTACCAAAACAAATGGAAGAGAACACATGGTAAAACGATATGTAAAACAAAGAAAACGACACCAACAAACAACCAAAGCAGTCACAGTTCAATCTTCGGGTGGAAAGGTCTTGCAAGAGTGCCAGAATGGTGGTGTGAAAACAGTATTCATAACTCATAACCTTTCTCACGGAGCACTAAATGCTTAGATCCTGGTCCAAGCACCATCATTTTTTCTGCGCAGCAGTTTGTTGCCACGCCGTCCCTACAGGGTAATGCCAGCGTTTGCTGCAAGTGCCGCAGGCGTGTAGTGGTTGTCGTATCATGGGTGTCATGCTGCGGTCATACTACTTCCACTTTGAATAGGGCTTGACACCTGCAACTTCGACAGCCTTAGAACTACTTTATTTTGAGTAGCTAATCAGCACGAATGCTTTGCCCACGCTAGTGTAAGCCAATCCGGAAGCGCGAATGTACCGATTTCATGCTTGGGCACTATCTATGGCATAGAGGAATAAAACCCGACAGCGGTCACTTGTGGGAAACTGGATGGAACCAGCTTGGGCACTGGGGGAGCATTGGTGCAACGCTACGTTACCGCCGGCATTCGACCTCAGTGAAACACCCTTTTTACTGAGCACCTGTAAACTGGGCTTCGATATGCATCAGCTGCCTCTCTTCGAGGCAGGTGTGCATGGGCCACTTCGTAGATTCGTAGATTTCATGAGAGCTTTCTCAAATACTGTAGAGGGCCATGCTCCAACTCAGACCCGCACTTCAGGGAAAGGCAACACGGCTTAAACCTACTCAAACTCTTGGGCGAAACATTTGGGTCGTGTTGATCGTGTTCTCTTTAATTGACTGGTAGCAAAACACCTGCAAAAACCGTAAATGAACATAGGACGGCTTGAACATTTCGATGGGCCGGCTGTTTCAGCAACGAAAAAACGCGAAGAAACCAAAATGTGATTCGTATAGCCAAGGATCAAGTACGTGCACACCATCGCACACGTGATTTTGCGCATTCCTGCATTGTGAATTAAGGTCGGGCTGTGCTAAAAGCCATGGGTTGGCTTCGAACCCTTGCAAGACAATTTTGCACTTGTCACCGTAAACTGTCGAAATGGAACGTTTTGACGCACCTTTTTCACGTCCAGACCTTGTTTGATTATGGGGCCAGTGGGCAACTCGTGGATTGCCTTTGCTGTTTGCACAAACACTTCTTGAATCGACCAAGCAACTCACGCACTGTAAGAATGCAGTCGCAAAAGCAATAAAAACGCGGCAAACAACCTCCTGGGCTGATCGCTAGACTCAATGAATCCCTTTGCAACGAATTTTCGATTTGCTAAGACCAGTTGCGCCGGCAACAGTGAAGGAACTAAGAAACAGTTCGGCCAGAACACGCCTACAAACAGAAACATTGTCCGATTCAGAAACTATACGCGGTTCAGCAACTCCGATTCAAGAACTGTTGTGCGCGATTCAGCAATTACCTCGCACGATTCAAAATCCACGATTCAGACACGATATATCTTGCATGATTCTCCTATGTGCCCAAAGCGAATGGGGGGCCTGACGCCATATTCTCTTAGTGCCTGTCCAGTGTGTGTTTTTTGCATTTCGTTCTCAGGCCCCTGCATTTTATGATATTTTTTACAGGCCCCGCCCCACTCCCCCTGGCACCACACGACTGTCAGAAACAATCTTCCGCGATTCAAAAACTACGATTCATAAACTATCGTCCGAGGTCATAGTTTCCAATGTTTCCGAATCAGACCGTGACCATACCAACAGACCTAGCAGGACAACAAGAATCAAGAGGCATCCCTTCGTTTTGTCCCAGCCCTTTAGTGGAACTCTTCGTCAAACCTTGTGTCAATATATGTCAATAGCTTCATCTAACTCATCTAACCATCCGTTTCTCACAAAATAACTCACAATGCCATCGTCTACTTCAAAAAGATAAAAACAATGAAAAACCTCCAATATATATCCAAATGCTTTCTCAACAGTCGAAAATAAAAAACATACAGTAGCTTCATGAATAGTTTCATCCACCGTAAGCTATGTTGTGACTTTGTATAATCTCTTTCCCGTCGACAATCTCCGTTTAAACAATTTGCCTTTGATAAAGGCCTTGTAGGGTACTCCCCTTTTAGACAATTCCCTGGTTTTTACCATCAACACCTAGAAGTCCACGAACCATGTTAACAACTTGCAATGCACAGAGCAGGCGTGTTGCCCGATTCAAAGGCTGTGCTTGTGTTGAGAAGTTGTTGGATTTCCAGCAAGCAAATCGCAGAACACAATAGGTCACAGATTACATCGTACGGAGTTGTCATACCACTTCCTGGGCACATAAAACACGGAATGGCAGCAATACGACAAAAGACGAACTTCATCAAACATGACGATTTGCCCATTCACAACAAACAGCTGCATTCACTCGGAACAGGCAGCAACACCCTTTTGATGAGCAGTATGTTAGCCAGCGGAAGTGCCCGCACAGTAACGATGAGGACGATGAGGTGGATGGAAACCAGGTTCGTGAACGGGCAAACACACTATGGAGGATGTATGCCACGACGATTCCATACAGAGACGTTGTCAGCGACACGTAATCACCATTTTACGCAGAAAAAAAAACTCGCGTTGACCGTGCTTGACCGTGCTTGACCGTGCAACCGTCACCCGCCAATCGCAACAATTGACGTATTTTTTTTCGTTTTCATGGTGGATGGTCAGCGTTTTGGTATCGGAATCCCTTGGCCGCAAACCTGATGGTTGCAGACTTGTTTCAATGCAATCCTTGGCCCACAGCTAGCTCATCGTCAGGTCAAATTTTTTGGTAACCAGAAAATGAATTATCCCCATTTGGTGCCCCTGGCTGAGTTCCCATACCTTCAGCCCAAATTTTTAGCTTATGTCATTTCCAGACATGTCAGCTCATAAATTTTATCCACTGGGAACTTTGGGGTCAGAGCAACAATTTCACTCACTTGCACATGAGGCAACCCTTGGAATTCCAATCCACTTTCACCCACTTACACTTACACATGGATCTTGGATTTTGTAGTCCTTTGAGGGCTGGTTCAATACTGGAAAAGTTCCGGGTATGCGTGATGAGACTTGGAAGGTTGATTCTGTTAGTTCCGGAGGTTTCCGGGGTTCCGGTTTCCGAACAATTGCTGGCCTATCTTGAGTTTAGGGCCATTAGGACTCGAAATTCTTGGGTGCAGAAAATTTTGGGTATTCAAGGCAATTGTTCAAAACCGGTGGGCAATTTGAATCTTTCAAAGAATTAGGAGAACCAAGTCAAGAGCATTGTTTTCCGAGTTTACGGGTTTCTGGGGGACAGCGGGGGGCGGGGGGTATACAGTATATGTTTAAAAAAATGTGTGGGGTAATCATGTACCTCGATGCATTGATTTCCAACCTCGAGGTCAGCTCGAATTGTTTAAATGGGATGCGCATTGTATGCTAGGTTTTCATCCGCGTGGCAAGTGGGATCGTGTCCTAAAAATTGGATAAAATATAGTACGCTAAAATTTAGGTGGACACCCAAAGACTAATCTAATCGTCTTCAGATGTGAATACCAAACAAATCATTAAATTGGGGTCAGGCCATCAGGTTTTTATTTGGGTGTGCCGGCTGAGGGTTGAGTCACAAAGGCCACACCATATGAGGATATGAATCGTTTGTTTTACCGCAGCTGTACGGACAATTGATGCTGCACCGCTTTGACCTCATTTTTGCAGTGTCACACCTACTTGATGCCATGCGACTTAACGTCCCTGTCACGTTCATGTGCACTGACACACATGCTTGGTGTTATGCTTTGCGATGCTCGAAGAGTATGTGTCGGCGGTAACGTACGATTCAGATGAAAAATGATAGGTCCACTGCTTGCTGAGCCAACGGCCGTGCATTATCACCTTAGGACTTTCCGCAAAAAATGTTTAGTTCTTTTGTCCATTTTGTTAGGGTCAGGCAAAAAAAAACGATTTTTCTTTCAACAATTAATGCCAAAGGATCGCAGGGTAAACATAGAAGGTCCCGGGATTCATCGCTTCCCAAGAGCAGAAAACTGTCGGCATGAAAGTGGTATCGCGAATTCTGCTCTTTCTCCTATTCATGCGGGGGGTGCTGAGAAATTCGGAACCTTGTTTCCCAGTTTGTCTCGTAATTTGTCTCCTCGTCTTGGTCGTTCTTCTGGACTCCTGAGTTCCTCAAGGCGCGGTGACCTTCTTTTTGGAGTGCGCGTGTTCTTTGCGTGGCGGCCTGTTTGGTCCGAGCTGCCGCCACCAGGAAGGAGCGGAAAAAAAGGCAGGTCGTGGGTTTCCAACACATGCCGAACTGATTTTGAATGATTTTGAGATTGCGCTTGCGAGAATCTTGGAATACTTGCCTGGCAGGTTGGAGTGTGATGTCAGAAGAGGGTATCCCCAAATTTGCGCGTTGAATTGCCAACCAGGGCAAACCTTGGAAAAAAAGGTCGGCAAAATGTGCACCAGATTGAAACAAGAGTCCATGAATGTCCATAAGAGTTCGATTTCACATAAACATCGCAAAAAATTGGCACGTTCGGAGCAGCCCCGAATTTGTGTGGAGTCACACTGTGCCAACATTGGTCGATTTGGTACGATGCTCCTGCTATGCGGGTTTGCGACCGGCTGCAACAAAACGCATTGGCATGGCCGCGCGCAGGAAAACAGCAGTGATGTTGCGACGCTCCTGGCTAAACGGGATAGGAGCTACAGGTTGCTAAACGCATTGTAATGATTGATTGATTGATTGATGGATTGATTGCTTGCTTGCTTGCTTGGTTGGTTGGTTGGTTGGTTGGTTGAATTGTTCATTGATTGCGCGAGTGAGTGGTTAATTGATGGATTGATGCATCGTCTGATTGATTCATCAATTTCGTCGTTCCTTCGTTGATTCACGGATTGATTGATTCATTGGTCCATGGATTCATTCAGTCAATTCAGTCAGTTCTGCATGGACTACACCCATGAACATATCCTCTATAAAATGAGAGGTGTCAAGGCATGCCATATTTCGTTTTAGGTACCTCCAGCTGCAGCCCTTCAGGGGTCACTCACCCTATTCACCCCGCTTCGCGTGGGGTGGCCGCCCACACCGCAGGTTTAATTCGGTCCGTGAGAGGGGCTAAGGGTGGTTTTCCCCCGTGGGGGCTCTTCAAGCTAAGAAGTTTCAATAAGAAATC